>Ga0099823_1003469_pt1 | contig 14937 bp, 7 predicted proteins | sample CowpearedBW_FD_76831 | JGI IMG/M metagenome (GOLD analysis project Ga0099823, IMG submission 76831) | Root nodule microbial communities of legume samples collected from California, USA - Cow pea red BW | ecosystem: Host-associated > Plants > Roots > Nodule | place: USA: California | collected...
GGGTGGTGATGGAGATGGTGGTGGTGGGGACTTGTAGACATAAGGAGGGGGAGATGATGGAGATGGTGGAGGGGGAGATTTGTAGACGTATGAAGGAGACTTGTGAATATATGGTGGAGGAGGTGAGGGGGATGGAGGTGGTGGAGACTTGTATACATAAGGAGGGGGAGGTGAGGGAGATGGTGGAGGAGGAGACTTATATACATATGGTGGAGGAGGCGAGGGGGATGGAGGTGGTGGAGACTTGTACACATAAGGAGGGGGAGGTGATGGAGATGGTGGAGGGGGAGATTTGTAGACATATGGAGGAGACTTGTGAATATATGGTGGAGGAGGTGAGGGGGATGGAGGTGGTGGAGACTTGTAGACATAAGGAGGTGGAGGTGATGGAGATGGTGGAGGGGGAGATTTGTAGACATAAGGGGGTGGAGGTGATGGAGACGGTGGAGGAGGAGACTTGTAGACATATGGTGGGGGAGGTGAGGGGGATGGAGGTGGTGGAGACTTGTAAACATAAGGAGGGGGAGGTGATGGAGATGGTGGAGGTGGGGACTTGTAGACATAAGGAGGTGGAGGTGATGGAGATGGTGGAGGAGGAGACTTGTACACATATGGTGGAGGAGGTGAGGAGGATGGAGGTGGTGGAGACTTGTAGACATAAGGAGGGGGAGGTGAGGAGGATGGAGGTGGTGGAGACTTGTAAACATAAGGAGGGGGTGGTGATGGGGATGGAGGTGGAGGAGATTTATACACGTATGGAGGGGGTGGTGAAGGAGATGGAGGTGGAGGAGACTTATAAACATATGGTGGGGGTGGTGATGGGGATGGTGGTGGAGGAGACTTGTAGATATATGGAGGTGGTGGTGAAGGAGAGGGAGGTGGTGGTGACTTATAGACATAAGGTGAAGGTGGAGATTTGTGTGCATGTGGAGGTTTTTTGTAATGGTGGGGTGGGTGTTTTGCATGCTCTGGTGGAGAGTAATAGGTTGGCTGGGATGCATAGTAAGGCTTATAGTTATAATCATCACCAGCCACAGTGATAGCAATTAGACAAAATGCCAATCCATAGATGAGTCGAGGCCAGTGCCTCGGCCCTGCCGATGTTCTCATCTTCTATCAGTGTACAGCACCAGTGGTTGTTTAGATGAGCTATGCTCTATGCTTGCATTTGCAAAGTATGCATCCTAACCCTTTATATAGTGTTAGCCTTCAGTTATGGCTGATACTGTTTATTTGTTAAATGCATCGACAGACTGGTTGAGGATTTAATATACATGCTGCACATTACCCTTTTTGTTCAAATCATTATTCGGAGTTGAAGTTGCAGGCCTCCATTATGTGAATTCATATTTCTTACGATATGGATTAGCAACAAAGTCAAGAAAGAAGGTTGGCAATGGCATGGTTGGACGTAAGAACTAGTTGAATTGGATCAAATTTTGAAAATGCGCGTTAAAGCAGCCAGCTATGATTATTTCAATTGAACTTTAGAGAACCGGTGAATATATTAGAGCAAGCCTGAAGTACCAAACATCATATTGAAGTCAAATGTCAGGGTGTCGGTCAAAACAAAAACCTACCAGACATCCGGATCAATAGGCAAACTTACATTCTCAAGTCATGACAATGGCTATAGTTAAAATTATCCCCATGAGAATGTGACATTATAATTTTATCTTGGTATAATTACTTTAGAGTATTTTACGGTTTTTCTCATCCGTACAAAACTTGGTCTTATGAACCTTTGATCAGTTACCCCATTTGACTAGGTTTTCAGGGTTTAACTGTTGATGTAATATTATTGGTACTTCACTGATGTTTGTTTTTCCACATTAACATTGAGCATCTAACTAACTATGTTCTTAACTGCATTTTGAGTGGTTTCCCTGTCCGATTGTAATTTTCCATTACATTACTGGTCTAGTGCGAACTCTGCAGGTAGGACTCATTTTTCCTAGTGATTTCATTATACTTGCTATATGTACTGTTCTAGACATATTAGAGAATGCTGCTACTGTTTTTACTCTGCCATCATCGTGTTGTTTTCAGAGACATGTATTCTATATATAAGGTGATCCATTAGTTGCATTTTGATAGTCATTTAATTGTAGAGATAAACACAACTTGCTCCACTTATGTCCTTGACATGGTGCAGGAATACTAGTAGGTTTATTAACTTACATATCAAAATTAACTATTTGTGTCTGTCATAGACTCATGGCCAAAGACATTTGGAGATTCATTTTCTTGTCAAGTTAAGGTACAAATTAGTCATGAGTGAAACTAGTAAGAATTCGATCCCAATACCTAGTTTATCTGCACCCAAATATATAGCAGATATCAAAGAGATCTTAGTTTTGAAATTAGATGAAAATTTGAACAGTCAGGGAAGATAATTCCTTTTACAGTTATAGATCGTAATTAAAATTTTAATCCATGTTGACCCTGTTGTCTCTCCTATAAGACATTCTCCTTCAACTTATGCAGGACATTGATATACCTTGCCATTTATTTTAGTATTTCTTAATTTCAATTCCCTAATCAAACACATTCTTATTACACGGATTGGCTAAAAGAGAATTGCATCATATTATATAGCATTGCATTGCCGGTGAGTTCTAATCTAACCTTAGTTCAGAAATAATTGATGTTGGCAGTGTCAACGAGTTGGTGTGGCCAGCTGTGGGAAAGGAATTATATTCATAATTTCGTGGGAAGCCATCAAATAATCTTCTCTCCTCTCAGGTTCTCCTTAAACCCAATTTCTTTTCCTGTAAATTTCATGAAAATAGATAATATCTTCTAAAATTCAACTTCTCTGATATGTAGTAAGAAGCAATTTTAACCATTCCATTTTGGATAGAGGGTAAGATTATTATTCCATTTTATATTTCATTCCACTGGTGTGCTTATTCCTTCAAGGAAAACAAAGAGTTGAGATTAATTTTCCATAAAATATTTTTAATATTATATTATATTATATAAATTATGATATATTGAGTTTACAAAGATTTTAGCTTTTTGGGGAGAAGAAATAATTTCGGCCATTCAATTTATATGAATATTTAATAATAATTTTTCAAAATCAATTTTAATTTAGATGTAGGTATATGCATTCTGTCGGCACTTTAAAAATCTTTCTATCAAATTTTGTATTTTCTCCTATTCAATATGTTGAACATATTTTTATTGGGAAATTATAAAAAGTTTGGTCAATTAATTCCTGAATTCACAAATTGTCAAAAGATAATTTTTCTATCATAATTTCAGAAATTGCAAATGCAATTGTTTATGTAGGTAAATTGGTCGATGCTCTTAATTTCATTCATTAACTTAGTGTATTATTTTATTTTAAATTTGGTATGTATTGGTTGTTGCTTTTTCTTTTTTTAAATTTGAGATGTCCTTTAATAGAGAATTCGATTCGTAGTTAAGAGGTTGACTTCTTTTAATATATGTTTTTGTGTTCACACGGGCATCGAGATCCAATATTTGTCCACATTCATATTTAAGGAGCATGATTGTCCTTCAACCATGTTAGTTGGTTACTAAAAACTTGAAATAAGAGTTTGAATCATAAAAATAATGTTTGAGTTTGACCATAACAATAGTTGTTAAAAACAATGAGATGAAACCAAGTATCAGAATTATAACTCTTTGATTTTTTTAATTTAATAAAAAATCACTATTGATATTTAGATAAGTATTATTTAAAAAGTGAATGAATGTTGGTCATATATACAATAATTAGTTATTGAATAATGATGTAAAATTAAAGCATATATCACTTGTTCTTAACTTTTATGCGTAATGTAATTGATTTTATTTAACTTTTATAATGTGTTCATTTGAGGGAGAGAATTTGAAAAGGAATGGATGGGTTTGAGTGGATTTGAGAGTGAATTATGTGTTATTTTTTTAAAGGATTTAGAGGTGATTGTGAATAGAATTGGAAGTAATTTTTGTGAAAGTTTGAGAGATTTGATTATGTGATAGACTAAAAATTATGTTTTAATAGAAGTATTGGTGAGATTACCATTTTGTCCTTATCGTATTGTCCACACAAATTTGTTCCACTTGAGTTGTCATCAGATCTCTCACTTTCTCTCTACACATAGATTCGTTCCATTTGAGCTGAGATTGGATCTTTCACATTCTCTCTACACATAGATCTGTTCCATTTGAGGTGGGATCGGATCCAGTCCTTTAACCACATCCAGATTCATTCCAAGTGAAATATTCATTCCAAGTGAGATGGGAACTGATCCATGCTCTTCACGTTCAACTCCTTTGCTCACACCATGTGTGGATGGGTTCCAACTTTGCCAAGTGTTTAACCACACATAGATCCGTTCCAAGTGAGGTGGGAACGGATCCATGCTCTTTGACGTTCACCAGGTCCCTTTGCTCACACTCACACTATACATGGATGTGTTCCAACTTTGTAGAGGGTAAAACTGTATTTAACCAAGTGAATCAACTCAAATGACCGCGTATTAGGCAGGCATATCTTCCTCTTAATTCTCTTCAAGCGAACAGATAAATTACTACGTAATTTGTCTTCGCATTACCACTCAAACAAACACAATGTTGCACTTTAAGTAATTAAAAAAGAACTATTTCCCTAAAGTATTAATTAATATTATGATATTTATGGTGTAGTGATTTTTTTAAGAAGTTGTTATTTCAATTTGTTAGCACTAGTTTTTACAAATAAGAAGAAAATATAAGCGTAGTACTTCAAGCTTTATTAATATTCTTCGTATAAAAAAAAAGGTTTGTCTCAATGCCCAGCAAAACTTAAGAAATATCTGACATTGGATTATTAGTTATAAAAGTAAAAGGTGGAATGAACAATCTGATCCGTGAGAGTTTGAATTTAGTTCTAGGACTTAAATAAATTAAAATAACATTCTTTAAAATAGTTTCATTTTGCACTTTCGTGCTTAATTACATATAGATTCTTCCTACACACTATAATAAAATTAATTTATTAAAGTACAATTAAATAATATGATTAAATTGCAGTTTAATTATAACACGTAAGAATTTATTTCAAACTAATAATAAATGTCAGAACCCAATAACTACTCTCCTCACCCACTCTCTTCTACCACCGAAAAACACATTCCCACTCTCTGCATTTCCTCTCTCTAAACCCTCTCCTAGCTCTCTGAAGCAAGCCATTCCCTCTTCTGATCCTTTCCACTCTGTGCAGCTGCTGAAACCCAGAACCAGGAGAGGAACTTCTCCTCAAGCTGAGCCATCTCCCCTCCCGGTAAGACAAATTCAGTTCCTTCCAATTCTCTTCAATTCTGGGATTCTTGGATTTGATTCTTACCAAAACGAAGTAAGGACTTAAACTCACCCTGAGTTATGAATTTCAGCCCCTTAGGTTGAGGACTTGAGGTACCATTGTGTTGGAGCCTTGCTTGTGGTGTTTTGTCAAAAGGTAAGGGAAGCTAACCGATACATTGTTCATTTGAGTTGTAAATTAGGTTTTGTATGAGATTGGTGTGCTGAAATGACTTCTTGAATGGCTTATGTGTGTGTATGATCATGTTGGTTTCGAAATCTGCGTTCTTGCATGTGAAAACAGTGAGATGATCTGATATTCTCGCCTAGGCGGACTGGTCTCGCCTAAGCGAGACTATCAGAAAGGCTCACCTCTGGAACTACGCGAAATCTCGCCTAGGCGAGCTGGGGTCGCTTAAGCGAGACATACTCTCGCCTAAGCGAGCCAGTTTAGCCTGAGCGAGAGTTCGCTCAGTTTTAAATCCTTGCCCCTGTTTGGTGTCTCGCCTAGGCGAGGCAGCCTCGCCTAAGCGAGATGGCTTCTCGCCTGGGCTAGATTACCTAGCTTAAGCGAGATTCACTGCAGTGGGGTACATCAATTTCTGTGTTAAATGGAAAAATGACATGTTTTACTATGATTCTATGCAAGGAAGCTTTCATGTGTTGATGAGTGCTTAATTTATATATTGTGTAAGGAGATTTGAAGGTTATTAGTTTGTTGTGTGATGATTAGAATGGAATTTCAAGGGAAATCCATGTGAATTGTTAGAGTGTAAGGACGTGTGGAATCATTAATTGGTTGGTATTCTGAAACTCCAATAATCATTCACGCTCAGATAGAGTAGAATGGATTATGTCGTGAGGAGTAGCAGGAGGTCCTAGTCCTTGGACTTGATACAGTCCTAGACGCGAAGGGGACTTACCCTGGGAACGGTCGGGTGATAACCCCATGTGTCCAGGCTCTGCAGAGTCTGGGAACCGTTGCAGGTGCAAACCACCAAGAGCTCCAATGTCGCTTACACAATCCGGATATCGAGTCTAGAATTTTAAATATTAATCTATGTGTTGTGAGTGATGTAATGATGTTCTGTATTATCTTTCTTTTCTCTCAGTTAGCTTACCCTTTTCTTTTGTTCATGTGGTTTTGTGCTCGCGGTTTCTCTTTTGTCTTTATCACGTGCTGTTGGTGTGAGTAGAGCCTCGCCCAGATGTGGATACCTCCTTTCAGAGCAGGAACTAACCTCTCTTACTTATAATTGTAGTAGTTTTTGAATCAGGTGTTGAGAAGCCTTAGCATGGCAAGTTGTTAGCCCTTCATATGCTTTTGGATGACTGTATTAAACGCTTATACAGTATATATGTATAACTGCTAGTTTTACTATTTGCTATGTCTGATCATGAATTAATGTTTTGTTTGATAGTGTGGAATACTATTAAATGAGATGTTACAATAAATGTGAAAGATAAAAATTAATTTCAAATTTTATGTATTTATTAACTTTTAATAATTTAAAACGAAGGTAAAAAGGTGGAAGTTAATTTTAAAGTTTTTTTAATTATCAGCATTTAAAAAATAAGTTGATAGAAAAATACCCCATCAAACACGTAAAGTATGGCTTAGCCAAATCAAAACTATAATTTTTGCAAAGAAATAACAGAAAAATTATTACTTATTATAAGATTCGAGGGACGAAAATATTGTTGTTGTGTGTATCACGAAACCACGTTCTCGCATAAATTGATAGAAGATCGCAGTGTTATAAAAAAACAAAAAGATATCACTAGCCTTTAGTCAAATCATTGAATCCAGTATTAAACATTGCGATAATTATAGAGCTATTATTTTCTCATATAATTTTTATAATGATTTTTTAAATACGATTATTTATTTATATTTACAGAAAAATACATTTATTAAGAATTTACTTTGTTATCATATCACAATAATCAATAGATATTATAGCGATATATTTGAATTCATTATTTAATACATGTATAAATGAAGGATACAAAAATTCATGCGTAAAAAAGTTTAAAATTGGAAAGCAAATTGTTTAATTTTGCATATTGTTAGTTAAGCAACACGAGTTTAAACCTATTTTCATTTGCGTAATAAAAGTTAGAGTAAATACTTCATAATTTATTGATGATATAATGAATTTTTATGATGCCATCAAATTATTAATTGTCATGATTAGTCGTTGATTTTTTAATAAGTAATGAAAAGGTTATATGGATGATTATTGATTGAAAGTATAATTTTGTTTTGCAGTAAGAGTGTATGGAAATTAATCTCAAAATAATTGTCTAAAGCCTGATCTAACTTTTATACAAGATATACTAGATTGTGTTTACCAATTTCTAGTGAAAAAGAAAATAGAGTGGGTGCCGTGAAATACGTTTATTTTTAATCCTACTTTTGAATTATTTTCATTCCCATATTTAACATAAAAATTAAGAAAGTAACAGTATTTTTTTATTTTAATAAATATAATGTTTAATTGCATCATTGTCTCATATTAATACTTTTATTTCACTAAATAGAAAACAAATGTAAAACAATTATTTTAAATAAATAATAAGAGGTGCAAAAAGCGATTATCAGTTTGACATAATAGTTTTTTTGTAGGCCTATGGCCTCTTAAAAAGAGAGCTAAAAATGTCGGGGAAAGCTATTTGCATCGATCTTTTTTGTAATTTTTTTATGCAGTTTTCGAAAACATCTATTTTTTGTATTTTAACTTTAAAAATCATAACATCTTAGAAAATGGAACAATTCACATTTTTCTAAAATTCGAAATAAAAAATATTAGGAACTTTGATCAAAAGTAAAAAAAGAAAAAACTTTTCTCTATATTGTGTACTGCAGTATATTTTTGAAATATAAGATAAAAAAATTATCTACTGATTACTAGATAATCGGGTTGATTCTAATTTTTGTGTGCAAGTGAATATAATAGTATTATATAATTTAATAGTAATATTGGGGAAAACGTGTGTAAACCTACTGCATGCGCGCATTTATACTACATAAAATATCTTGACTGTTTTAGGTTTCGGTACTCAACACAGCAGATGTTAATTCAATATAAAAATAATAACACTAAATTGGTGAAAATAGAGCACATAATTCAGCCTTTACGATAAAAGCGTTATGCGTTTTGAATCCTCGCTGCGGCTGATCCTCTTAGCTTCCAACCATTAATGCAGTGGGCACTGGGCACTGGGCACTGGGCATTCTGTCTTTATTTTGTATTGTGAGTTATGATTTATGTTTTTAAGGCTTATTTGTAATGCTGCCGAAAGCTGAAGCATGGTTTCATGGTGTTTGTATGTGCTTGGGGAGTACTGCTATAGGGCATTTGTGTGGGAATATGTTAGTACGGTGGTTTTGAAATAATTAGTATAATCTACTTAAATATTAATTAACCACAATTTTTTGGTAGGTTGTACTAAGGAAAGATTGATCATTTTTCATTTTTGTAAATGAGAAAGGGTAACCCTTATACCTATATAATACATTATTTAATAGGTGATAAAAAAAAAGGAGATATCTAAGCATAAGGAATAACCGAATTATATACAGGTAGGGTACTTCTATTCGCTCGAAGGTGATTATTTGTGTTTTGACACGTCCACAATCACCTCTCTGTAACACATAGGGCAAGCCTGAAAAAAACACAGAAAAGAAGAGGCATTTCAGCATATGCCAAATTGAGCACTACAAATATTTAACGAACTCGTTATTATAAATTAATGGGAATCAACATGGCGTGAATCCTAAAAAATATGCATTTCACAAAGAAAATTTGGGAGTAGTAATTGTCAGTTAGAAACCTAAATTAGTTCTTATATGCCTCGTGATCTCTCATTAAAACGCTTATATTTATAAATTTTTCAACATTTGTATTTTTTATTTCAGTAATGCTTTGATAAATTCTGAAGTTCGGAGTCTATTACGCACTCGGAGATCTCATTCCTAAACAACTTGCCTTATTGATGCTAAGCCATTTGTTCCCACAGCTAGCATGATAGGCATGTTTGCATGGTAAAGTCATCCTCTTGTCCCCTCTTCTATATTCCATCTGACAAATCACGCATCTAAACATGAAAATGAGTCAGAATAGCACAGTAAGGAGGAGTCTGTATCCAAACAATTGCTCTTCTGTCAAGAAAACAATAGATAAGTCTATGACTCTAGTTGCAATTCAAGTATGCAATGGGCTCAATATACCAAAGTATTTGTAGAATTCTTGTATAATCTACATAAGCACATGTTCTATATTTAAGGGAATCCTTAGTGATAGTCTTGGAACACCTAATAAATCCATTACTGATCTTTTTTTTTTTTATAATACAACCCATATGTCTGCTACCGCACCCATATTTATTAACCTCGTTGCTAGACAATGTAGTTTAACAGAGCTAAGAAGGCATATAATTCTGAAAAAAATTTACTAAACAGAAAAACTTACATGAAGTAATTTCATTTTCAGAAAACTAAAACAAAATCTAGAAACGGAAAATAACCTCTCCTCCCGTGACTTCTTCCTAAAGAAGAAAAAGCGGCCACACTTGTATTTCGATACTGGAATCAATGAAATTTGTTCTTGGGTGAGACCACGACACTCAGTTCCAACTGTCTCACCTAATTCAAGTAGTTCCTACGATAAATAAAATGGTATCAATGTGAGGAAAAAGGTAAAAAAGAATAAAACCAAGTGAAAGAAGTCTGTTCTTCCAACTTTTATCTATTGTTATTCTTCGAGATAGAACAAGGAATCTAGATTTTCACAGGTAACAACAACCAAGCCTTTTCCATCACCAGGTGCCACATCATTAGCAAGTAGAAAGGGATTTACAGAGAAGATAAAAGAATACTGTCCCAGAATTTCTTCAATAACTAACATGAAAAAGGATACTATTAAGAAAAAGTATTGTACTACTATAACGAAGGACACAAAGAACTTGACTTTTACAACTAAGTGCTCATGATTATCAGAACGACACGCATGTCATACAAATTATAACCCCATCAACCAATAAACCGTGATAGTTTAAGTTGGATGGTCTGCCCTATAGTTGTCTGTTACATTGGTAACAGTCTCACACACCCATCCATTGGTTTTGAACCCTTAATAACTTCCACCACCCTATTAGTCTATTTTATAGGTGAAGGCAAGGGTTGTCAATATCATGCTTTCTTGTTTAAACCAAATAATTTTTAAAATGGTATAGAGGTTTTGCAGCGCCTTCCTTACTTGCAACTTTAGTGAGTGACAGAAGGTCCTAATTGCTAGATCAATCCCACAACTGTCTCCTGTGTAACTATTATAAGCAATTGTTAAACCATTATACAACTTTTGAACATATTTTAGGGAAAATGATGCAGTAGTAGTGTGGATAGAACGTAATGCATTATGCTGGAAGAAACGAAGGGGGAAGAGGCTTGTGCAGGAGTAAAATGATCAAAAAGGAAAAGGTTGAAGGTATAGGTTCTAAAAATCAAACAATTGTAAAACTTACTATATTATATACATCTAGAGTATTGGTTGTATACTTTTAAGAAACCAAATATAAGATTAATTTACTTTTAAGTGAGAAATATATGTGGCCAACAAAACGAAGGCTACTTTCAGTCCAACCTCATAGGTCATGTTGTCAGGATCAATATTGTCTTCCCAACTGACCTGAAAAAAATTATAAAAAAATGGCTTAGCTCATTCTAATTAATTCGTGATTGTGTTGTAGGCATAGATACAACTTCAATGTTTAAATAATATCCATTTAATTATTTAAATACTTAATGCACCAGAAATTTAATAAAAATACCTCATAGTCATTGAAATCATTATGATGCCTTCTCGGACCTGAAAGAAAAGAGATGGATTTGTTTTAATTTTGAGCAGACATATTATACATTGGTTGGACTACAGATCTGCAAAAGGGGTTTAAAGTGGATAATATATTTGTTGAAAACTATCCAGTGATGAAACTCTGTAGCTTACATTCAGTAGAACTGTCTAGTGTGACACTGTTTACTCCTTCTTCCCTTTCTATACGTTCTGTTGCCATCTGTTCATTGATTGTTGCAGAGTTTTCCGAGTGCCTTCTATACTCATCCATCAATTGTTCATGATAATTTACCTCGTAACCATTACTATCCTGATGGTACGAGGTACCGTCTGGTTCAAACAGCCCAGATTTGTAAAAGCTTGTAGTTGAACTTGAAGGGTATGAACTCTCCTGTGTATGTATGGAAACTTTTTTACTTGCAACTTTCAACCAGAGCTCTACTCGCAGGAAAATAACATGAATAATGTTGTATATAAACCCTTTAAAAGAAGACCTTTATTCTATATTTGAAAAGTTCTACACTGTATATCAAACTTAGCTATGTATCCCAACAAATCTACAAAAAGGAAACAATAAAAAGGGTGCGAAAAATCTGTCAATATCCAAACATAATGTAGATAATATCTCTGAAGGTACCTGAGCATGTGAGGCACCAGAAAAAATGAAGTTAACATGTTCGTATGTAAGACCTTCAACATATTCAATAAAGCTTCCTGCTGTACTGTAGGGATAGCTCATGTTACTGTAACGGACCTCCATGTGTGGGTTCTAACTGATCTTGAATTCTATCTGCCGGACAAGTAATCTGTAGAGTGAATTCAAAGAAAATAGTGAATCAGTAATGTGAATTTACGGAAAATGGTGAATCTGCAGAGTAAATTCACGGACAAGTAATCTGCAGAGTGAATCACAAAAGGTAACGTGCAGAATGAATTCACATACAAGTAATTTTTAGAGTGAATTCAAGTATTCAATTCCGCATGTCCGTCAGTAAAACTGAGGCAATCAACAACAGATCACTCAGCTACTCAAAAATGTTAACCTGAATTTTGAGATAAAGAAATGATTAGGTCTTTTTAGATACTGTAGTTCGAAACCCAAATTATTATTGTCCTAGTTACATTAACTATGAAAGTCAATAAGTAGTAAATCACTACTCATATAGTTATTGATCACGAAAATAATGAAACAATTAAGATACAGCAACAATTTTAATTTCGTTATTACTGAACAAAATTAAAATCCTAACATACACTACATATAAAACAATCATTGGATATGAACGACATTATTGCATAATTTTTGCATTTGTCAGATTCTAAAAAAAGAGGAACAAAGTTGCATGAAGCATTTTCACGGTGAACTTGAAAGCGCACTAATCAAGTGGAAAAGGAAACAGAGCTTAAACACTCTCGAGGTAGTTAGTTATGCAACGAAGAACAAGATCGCGTGGAACGAAAACTGAAATCTTCGATCTCTGGTGAAGAAAAGAAAAACTCAACGACGAGTACCTGTTTAGTTGTACGGAAGCAGAGAATTAGAACATAAGCCTCGCAGTTGCGTTGATTCTAGAAGTGTAACAAGAAAAATGGTGATAGGTGAAGACTGAAGATGAAAATGAATGCACGAGTGTAAGATGAAGAAAGAGAATTGAATGGAAGGAATATGAAGAAACTGACCTTGATCTCTTTTGGTGCCGGATGAAAATGGATGAACCAACGAACGAACGAACGAAAAGTTTTGTAACTTCCTCTGTTAACTATGTTTTCTCCACCTTTAAGCACTTCTTGAAGGAACACGCCAACTCCGTTAGAGGATCATGATCACCTGCTTCGCACCTCTTCTCCAACCGTTTCAGTTTTTTCTCTTTAATTTTTTTTTATTGTATATATGTATTTAGCTATTATATTTATTTATCATATATTAACTCAACTCAACAGATTAAAAATAATTTATAAACATTTTTTCTTAATATATATTATGAAAAAAAGTCTTATAGCAAATTATACTATTTTTAATTATAATATCATATCATGTAATGTCATTTTTAAGCACTTATATATGTAGCCTAAGTTACATTATATAGTGACGAGAGAGTTGAACAAAAAAGAAATTATAAATTCATTGTTTTGAAGGTTTTGAATCAGATTATGTTTATGTTTATGTTAAGTTTATGTATCATTGATATCGTATGTTCTCTATATCTTTCTTCTAAAAGACCTATCGATTATAGGCTTGTATTGTATCCAAAAGTTTTTTTATGGATGGTCAAGTAAGTGTGTCTCGTGATGATGAAGAATAGTGATATTTTTTATTAACACGAGTGGATGGTTGAAAATCAAAGTATGAATATATGAATTAAGTTTTACGTGAAGTAGTAACAAGAAAATTGAGTATTATGTAAATAAGAATATCATATACCTATTTTATTAAAGTTTGTCAATTTTGTATAAGAAGGTTTGAACTTATATCTCATTAACATTATATTTTTTAAAAAAATCTGTCACACTACTAGTAAATTTTATTTTCTAAATAATTAAAAATAAGTAAAGAGTAGCATGGTGCACTTCATTTCTGGGAATATATGTCTCATGAATGCAAGTTCATTTTTGTCTAATTTACTTTTCTTTTTAGTGTTTAATGGATGGCAAACTGTGCTCACTGCACACCTAAGAGGAACAACACATGGAAAAGATAGTGCGAGGCATGTGAGAAAATGAAGGTGAATTGATGAGAATAAGCAAGTGGTGGCGTGGAAGTGAAGCGAAACACGAAAAGCATAACTTATCTTGACATATTCCAATCACAGCACAGTCCTTTTGTCTGCACTGATGAAGCCTGAAAATGAAGAAATAAAGAATAGCCACGAGACATTCGCTAAGTAATTAATAAACCAATTCAAAAGATTCGCTGCTTCTCCTCAAGGGATATGTTCTGTGCAGAGGAATGGCATCACTCATGCCAGACCCATATTTTATTAGGTTACTCTCTAATTTTTCAAATCCTAAATTTTTAGTTTCTCTGTTTTTAAAATAAAAGTTTAGTCTTTTATAGTTTCTCTTTTTAGATGAATGATTTTAATCTAATTGTTTATATTAAGACTTTGATGTCTAAAGTACTAATACCAACCCACATGTGATACATTTTTTTTCTTTATTCTAATTGTTTGATTGAGCTCCAAATGTGAGTTAATTTCAAACCAAACCAAATTTAATTTTTTTAAGTGCAATCCAAACACACATAAGTTGTTGCCATAACAATTATGACATAAATAATATTGAATTTGATTCTCTTAAAATAATGTCATGAAATTAAATCTTATATATAAAAAGAATGTGATAAGAAAAATTTTCCACCAAAAATTATGAACCAAATTTTCGAGATATAAATTAATCGTGGTAAACAAAAGTTAATTGATACTTTAACGTATACCTATAAAATATTATTATAATCACACGTTATTAGTGGTTGACACAACCACTTAATATTTATGAAATATGTAGATAATTAACAAGTATTTATCAAATACATAAACAATTAACAAATGTATGACATCATAACACAAAGTCCAATCTTTAATTTTAAGAACAGAACACACATATTTCTTATAAACATGGAAACCAAATTTGCACAAATGTAATACGAATTGTATTTTCTTCATGCTTTTCTAAGTGCATTACCAATTCATCCATTTTATTGATCATTACCATACAAATATTGAATATATATATATATATATATATATATATATATATATATATATATATATATATAAATATATATAAA
>Ga0099823_1003470_pt1 | contig 14936 bp, 15 predicted proteins | sample CowpearedBW_FD_76831 | JGI IMG/M metagenome (GOLD analysis project Ga0099823, IMG submission 76831) | Root nodule microbial communities of legume samples collected from California, USA - Cow pea red BW | ecosystem: Host-associated > Plants > Roots > Nodule | place: USA: California | collected...
ATAGAATAACATTTTGTGTTATTTTCTATTATGTTTTAGTTGTCTTCTAATTATTGATTTGGGATCTCCAATTGTTTTATTTATTTATCATGTCCTTTGAAAAGTTTCTCACCTATTGTTGCAACCAAATTAAAGTAAATCTAGAACTACATTTCTAAAGGATCTTGTGGAAATGGAATCAAGATTAAAGGAAATGAATAAATCACAATGGAATGATGAATGTAAAAAGTAGATGATAAAGTATATCTGTAAAGAGTTATGTTATGATCTCCTTTTTTGTATCATTATTATACATGGTTTCTTTTCTTACATTTTTCTGTTGGACTGTGTAGGTTATGGATTTACAACACTGCTCACATTAAATCTTCTAATTATGTATTTCTTTTACCATTTTTTTTGTTTCAAAGAAAAGAATCACACAAGAAAATTGAAAGAAAAAGAGATCGAAGATCGAAATCCTAAACTACTGATACCATATAGAAATGTATATTTGCTTAATGTATTGTATGTCTAATGCAGACCATATGTATTTATACTAATTTACCTAATCAATTATCATAAAAACTCCTAATAATTAGGAATATAATCCTCCTATTTTCCTAAAATATGTAACTGTTAATTTTTTATAAATATGTAATGGCGAATTACATTGTAACAATTATTATCATACATGTAAGTGTTCATAAAGTACTTGCAGAAAATCCCCAATGTTTACAACAAGAGATCCATGCATTGGATGAACATCAACCTATTGATTCTCATGAAGAACTTGAAGACCATCCATCTGATCTTCTAGAAGAATTGTCATGAAGTCACTATCAGTGTGCTTAGAAGTGCCCAAAGTTAATTCAGGTTCAGGGCAAGCAGGGTAGTAGTGACACAAAATAAATTGTCCATTAAAAGATTCCAATTCTTTGAGATAAGAAGGATTAAGGCCAAGTGCTTCTGAGAATAACTCAAAGATTGTATCCCTCAAAGTTCTTACTTTCTTGGAGTATTCAATCACAATGCTCTACCAATACAAGATCATTTCATCAAAGGAAAAAGACACAATTTTGGTGATATCCTCTGCTGAACATTAAAAATACAACTATCTTGGTCTTTAAAAATATTTTTAATATATTTTAAAACTACAAAATCATTGGCCATTAATGTATTTTGAAGGCACAACAAAGGAACAACACAACAAAACCAAGTAGAGAATCCAAATTCTCAACAAGTCAAAAACTAGTTTTTATAATCTTAAGTAATGTTACCTGCATACTATTGGTATTTCTTTTGGATTGGGAGGATTAGGAATAAGAAAAAATGAAATTGTATCTCTCCAGTTAGCACCTTTACCTCTGAAAGGGTTCACATTTGAGAAGTATCTGACTTTCTTATTACTATCTCTGGAGTAAAAGGTTTTCCTTACCTCCGCATCTTGTTCATGAATTTTACGAATTTCACCTATAATCTCGTTCAACACTTCAACACCAATACCATGATTGATCACCTGAAAAAATCCCCATTTCTGACATGCACTTCGAATCTTGTCAACTACTTCAGCACGTAGGGATGAATTTATTTTTATGTCTTGTAGGTCTATGATGGGGATAGTCAATCTTGAGTCTTTTTTTGAGATCTCATGCATGTCTAATTTTCCATGATGGAACATACGTGGAATCTTTGTTACACCAGAGTCTAATATGCCTTTCACACCTAGTTTTGTGTCATCAAAAGCTTTGACTTCGGCTGTTCTATCATAAGTGAAATTGTTACTTACCTCTAAGTCTAAGTTGTTGGTGTTTGTCACCACCATACTGGAAAACTAGCTGAAAATGCTAGTTCTGTGCACCAAATCTGAAAACAACAATTTTATTACTCCATTAAAAAGATAATGTAAAGAGGACAATATAATGGATTGTAGTGTTGAATGTAACATCCCGACAGGATATTACGAGTTTAAACAATAAAAATAAAGAAATAGTAATAATGGCCAATTAGTAAAACCTCATTTCCTAAAACGCGGGAAATTTAAAACTTTATTTCATTCATAAAGTATCTCAAATTCAACTAATAACTCAATTATAATAAAACCATGTTCATAATTAAAGGTTACAAATCTCTAAAATCCATAAATAAATAAAAACAACTATATGGAAAACTCCCAAGCTATCCCATGCTCTGTCTCTAAGTCTCACCGGATCCACCTGCAACATCATCTGCTTCCGTGTACCATATATACGATCATCGCCAAACACACACAGATAGGATGAGCTAATATAATAAAACATATATACAACATATATTTATATAACACAATCACACCAAAGGAATTCCATCATTTGATTTCATACCACATGACCACCACCATGTTTTCGTATTCTACGTCTTCTAGTGAGTATCTCAAGATGTCTTGCTGCCACACCTATCAGCCACAACTAATAGAGCACGTGTGGGAAACCATGCTACATATCACACACCGTAATGCCAGGTGGAGTTCCCAATACGAATAACATTTATAATGTTCCAAGACTACCAAACTCGCCAACTTATTACTGAAGATGACAATCTACTGGACCCAATTCGTACACACCACAACGTGCACACTTACACCGGTAACACTCGTCAACCCGAGTCACAACTCAAGAGTTCCTCGTGTTCATCCATCATCCCGTGCCACAATTCAAGAGATGCTATTCCAAGCCACAACTCAAGGAATACCACATGCTTAACCCCTATCCCGAGCCACAACTCAAAGGATACGTTCCGAGTCACAACTCAAGGAACACCAGCAAGTTGACCTTTAAGATATCCTAGAAGCCTTGTAGACCACGCACCACACAACAAGCACAACACAATTCTGTTGCAGCAAAATCGCTTGGCGCTGCTCACGAGGCGCCAAGTGCTGCCCACTTTCAGATCGCTTGGCGGTGAACATGTACCGCCAAGCACGTAACGCCTTTGAAAGACCAACCCTGTTGACCTCGCTTGGCGGGAATACCTTCACCGCCAGGCGCACGAGATCCAAAAGGCTATTGTTTTGCCAGCTATCGCCTGGCAGATCCCGTTCTATCGCCAAGCACTGCATCGGTACTTTACGCAGTTTTGGTTTTGATTTGGGTTCAGGTACCAGTTATTTCCATCCTTACTCATTAATAACTCAATAGGTCTAATTACCACATCTTAGCTCAGTAATAGTGCCACTACATTACTACTATCATACTTACCCCTCCATAATTTCTCAATCAAATTCACAACTCTCACCATATCATTGCAGTAGTTTTATCACGAGATTATTCTATTCTAAGAAACTCTAAAACTATTAGGTAACATCCATGTGTTTTCCCCAAATCAGTACCTATATATTTTCTGCTTATGGTTCTGGCAGCACTTTAACCTCTACACCAGTTATCTTCATTCAATTATATCTCCAACTGCATTATCATGACCTATTCTCCATATTAAAAATCACCAATTTCATACTTATAAATTACAAATCTCATCACTAAAGGCTCTTCTCCAACTATTATTTCCCACTTCACTATTATCAATAACCTAATTGACCAAAAATCCCAGAATAACCAAAAATTCCCTAAGTCACCCAAAAATCAATACCTCTACGCTGGCGTCTGGAAGCAAGCCCTGTGTCACCAGACGATGTATGCCTTTCTGGCAATCTTCCAGAAATCCAACACCTACGAAGTCCCTCTAACATTTTCTCCATGCTTTCTCTACCTATCTCAACACTTTTTCACAAGAACAGGTTAACGACGACATCGTTATTCAAAATTTTCTATCTCTAGCAACAACTCTAGTGCTACCGACAACCATTTTACTCAATTAATTGAACCCCCCAACTCTCCCAACTCTAAAAGATGTTTATGATAATTTCAACTTCCAATCTCATGTAATTGAAGATCAATAAGCCTTTAATGATCAATTAACGTCTAAAGCTAGCGTTTTCTCCAATCAAACTCAACCCAGAACCTCAAAATCATCAAAATCGAGCCACATTGCTCGCGTCACCTGGCAGGTTAATTACTACCGCCATACCCTTCATCAGAGAAACCCATAATTGGGTTGAACAACAAGCGTTGCCTGGCAGGTAAGCGTGTGTCGCCAAGCGGTTCCATCTCTGGAACCCAGAAAACACCAGAATTATCATGAGTTGCCTGGAGGCTATGAATAGCCCACCAGGTGGTTTCTGGAAAATTTCCAGAAACACGAAATTCACGTAGAAACAGAGAATAATCATGCATTTCATATTATATATATCATGTAATTATTCACGCATATAAACAATAACGAGTACAACTCCCCTAACCTGGATTCCTTTGCTAAAATTGTAAAAGCTAGAGTTCCTTGTTGGTGTAGCTCTTGACTCCCTTGGCTTTCTCCCAATCCAGTTCCTTTTCTTCACTCAAAACTCACGTTTCACTCTAGATTTTCTCTCCTTATTGTGCAGTATAATGATAGACTAAGCAAACCCTCATTCCCACCTCTAAATGGCCTTTCAATTAGGTCTTAACGATGGTAAATTAACCAAAACGAAAAACCAGTTTAATGGTGAGGTTAATTGCTATTCAAGGGCCATTATTGAGTTGTTTTTAAGCTCCTCTTGGTTGCCCATTCAGCTAGGGTTTATGGCTTTTCCTATTCATGCCAAAAGTAAAAGTTGACACATAAAAAGAAAGCCTATTTTGGTTCTACCAAGGTTCAAACCCATAACCATGCCAATGTTCAATTCAATGCACAACCATTTAACCCATTCATGTTTCATGATAATTCACATAATTCTATAATTATGTTATCACTCATCATGATCCAGCATACTATTAAAATACTAATAAATTAAATAACACACAATTGGCATACATAGGACTCGAACCTAAGTCCCCTCACACAACCAAGTACTCTTAACCACTTGATCTAGTATTTTTCCACATCACATCAATCAATATTTAATGTCATAAAGGCTCACACTATCTGCATTTCTTAATTAATTAATTATTTAATTAATTAATTTGCACGGGTCTTACATTGAACCTCATGAACTAGTTAATATCTGTTTGTTATCTATGAAAACCACGTTTGAGTTATTTATTATTGCTTATGTTTAGTGATAGTAATACATAATGTTTTCATCATTTACTTGACATAGAGAACCAACTTTTTAATCAAACATTGTCACAAAAAACTGTAGAAGTTTAAATAAGATGTGTACGTGGAGTTTCTTTTAATGGATTAGAGTTGCTTAAAATAAAGATGCTGACACTCCTAGAGACAAATTCTAGTTAGATGATTCAACCAAAGACATCATAGCAAACAAAAGTACAAAAGAAATACTGGTTAAAAAATTGACAATATTGCTCAATCCAAATTTTAAGATTGAAATATTTAACCTATATTATTTTTAGATTACATATTATAAGGTCACAAGATTCACTATTCAAAGGTAAACAAACTTTTATGGATTGTCTCTATTTATGATCACAATCTATGAAGATTTATAATTTAAACGAATTAAAGCATCTAAAGTCAATGACGATGCAAATGGAATATATAGAATGTTTATCTATTTTTATTTTTCAAGTCATAAAGTAACATAAGTTTCCTTCTTGATTTTTGCATAAAGTAAGAGTCAATTTCCTTTTATAAAAGAAACATTTCATCTGCTATTCAAAATTTTCACCATAACCATGGTATTCCACAATATACTTATAAAAAAAATTCCCTATTCACATATCATTTAAACTCATTAACGAATTTGACTATTAAATAAAATAATTTTTGAATGTATTTGATATATGTTGATAAATCTGCTGATAAAACAAAAAAAAAAGCTTGCATAAAAAAGTTTTATAAGTACTACGAGAATAATATATCATTCAACAGTTTATGTTACATTATCATAATACATAAACTACAAGCTTATTTGCTCTTGTGCAATACAAATACTTAAGGGTTGTGGAGCTTGGTGTTGTTTACTTAAAATTCACAATAAACTGAAATTATCAAAGTCTTAGGCACAAGTAAATCGTGACAAAATACACATTAAAGGCAAAGATGCTCCAAATGAACCAAAGTCGCTATGATAGAATTCTCAACCATTGCATAACCTAAAAGGATGCAAGGAACAATTTCCATCAAGGCCTTTCTTAAAATAATGGGCTGAAACCTCTTCCATAGTAGTGTCCCTATATATTGGTGGATTGTCTTTTGATAACAATTCTTTTATTGGACCAACGACCACTGATGCATTTTCTAAAAATAAGCTTGAAAAGAAGCTTGCTACTGAAATTCTAGGCCCTATATCCCTTGATAGGACCCGATGATACACACTAATGAACATATCATTTGTTAGAAGCTGCATTAACAAGAAGGAGACTGATAAAATATAACCATCAAAGTTGCTTATGTTACAAAATTTTACGTTGATAAATCGTAACAACATATGGCAGAAACACCAAGATTTCAAAGATCAAACACTTGTTATGAGTTCTAGACAGTAATCTAGTCAAAACTCTCAAAATGTTTGTGCAAGTGTAAAAGGAATTGTCATGGTTTTGTTGCATGTTGGATTATACTATACCATAATAAATATTGGATTTTACAAGAACCAAAAGAGAACAAATATGTGAGGATGATTGACATTAAAGACAAACGAAATGATTGTGTATTATGAGATATTGGTGTTACTCCAATTAAAGAAAAGATGACTGAATAATAGTTAAAATGCTTTAGAGACATGCAAAGAAGGCCAATAGAAGCATTAGAGGAAACCAATAAAGATATGCATGTGTTTACAACTCTTACCTGTAAAAGATCCCCAATGTTTATAACAAGTGATCCATGCACAGGATGAACATCAACCCACTGATTCTCATGAAGAACTTCAAGACCACCAATCTGGTCTTGCAAAAGAATTGTCATAAAGCTCATATCAGTGTGATTTGAAGAACTCATAGTTAATTCAGGTTCAGGGCATGGTGGAGAGAAGTGACACAAATGAAATTCTCCTTTTGTAGAGTCTAATTCATTCAGGTAAGAAGTAGGAAGGCCAAGAGCCTCTGAGAATAACTCAAACATTGTTAAGCCAAATGCCCTTATTTTCTCTGTATATTCAACCACAATATCTCTGCAAATATATTATTATTACATCATAAACAATTGAAACGGTCTACATAAATTTGATAGTGTCAAAATTATCACAGTCAAAATTAGTATTACTTAAGTACCTGCACACTACTGGTATTTCTTCTGGATTAGGAGGATCAGGAGAAGAAAAAAAAGCAATTGAGTCCCTCCAGTCAGCAGTAGAGTCTGTAAAAAGCCTACCATTGGAGAAATATCTAACTTTCTTACTCATATCCCTTGAGTAAAATGTTTTCCTCACCTTAGCATCTTGTTCATGAAACCTTCGGATTCCATGTAACATCTCATCCAAAACCTCAACCCCAATACCATGATTCACTACTTGGAAAAATCCCCACTCCTTACATGCCCTTTTAATCTTGTCAAGTGCTTCAACACGCATGGATGAGTTTTTCTCTACGTCTTTCAAGTCTATGATGGGGACATTAAACTTTAAGTCATTTGGTGTGGTTTCAGTGTTGTCCTTCACCTTGGCATGATGGAACATTCGTGGGATCTTTGTGACCCCAGAATCAAACAACCCTTTCACCCCAAGTTTTGTTTCATCAAAGACCTTGACTTCAGTTATTCTATCATAAGAGGAATCCTTACTACTCTCTGACTCTAACAGAGTTTTGCTTATGGTCGCCATACCAAGAACCTTGTAGAGAATACAAGTTTTACCTGTGCTACATATAAGAAACAACTAGTTATTGTTATGTTCGAAAGATAAAGTGTTTAGGGGAATGGGGACAGTGATAACCCCCATTGTTGAACGAACAAACACATTTTACTTTTCTAAAGGACCCTTATTTTGATACTAAAATATGAATTTGTTAGCACATGGTCATTTGGGTAGCTCTTTATCCATCTCATCAACCTTAAAGGGAATAAGTAGTTGTAACAAATCAAATCAACAAATAATTATATTAGTTAGAGCCATTGCTAAAATAATAACCATTAGTACATAAGTGTAAATGTACGTACTATGTATGCACTGTCCTCCAAAACATTAAGTTAAAATATTCCAGAGGAAATATAGATATTACGTGGCTAGAAGGATCCCTTAAATACACTTATATTTATACATTTATACTTAATCCTAATCTACCATTTTCATACTTTACAGTCTCACTGATGTTCCTCATTATCCTCTACAAGATCATTTGCAGATACATCTACCTTGTCATTTGCTCACACATAATACATATGAGTAATTTGTAGATGGGTACTAAAACACCACAAAACAATTGACGGGTAAGTTTAGTTATTTTTATAAGTTCTATCATAAATTTTATATAATTCTGGTTTAAATAAGATATTAATCATTTCAACATTAAACACAAATAAACATATAATTCTCTAATTCCAAAAAGTATACATATGGTGTTGGTGTTGATGTTCTTGTAAAGTCTTGCACCTGTCATAATTTTTCTTTGCAGTAAATTCAACATCAACAACCTTTCCTTCATCCCCAAAGCACCATGACAGTGTGTTAGTTCCATACTATAAGTCACGATACTATTTCGTACCGATTTCGCTGTCAAGGAACTTCCTTCGACTCTCACCACTTAAACCTCATTCTCTATATGAGTATGAGAAATTAGTAGAGTGAGGATGACTTCATGCCGAAATTCCTACATCAATATATACACTACACTATACAATATGACATTTCACCTTATAAATGACCTTATTCATTCAATTTACCCAATTTATACCAATTCAACAATTTCAATTATTTCTTAGACACACAACTTAAATTTTAAAACATTTAATGTCAAATAATCAAATGCCCAAGCATCAAACCACCATAACTAGTTTCTTTTATCAACATAACAACTTAATCAACTTAATAATCATTTTTGCATATATAATTCAATATCTTATATATTCAACATCCTTGTCATCACCGACATTTCATTTAAAAAGATCACAAACATGTACATGTACAACAATTCATAAAACAACTAATTCAATCCAGTCAAATCACAAACAATAAAACATATCAATATTTAAAATTTATAAAAATTAATAATTTTTTTAGATGATTGAACTCTTCAAATTAGAGACTGTTTGTTACGAAGGATGATGATGATGATTATTATTATTATTATTATTATTATTATTATTATGTTATTTTCACTTAGTGTAAAATTTGAAGGATAAAACTAAAAATAAGATCATGGTCGTTGCCACGCCGTTGACCGGAGCCCGCCGCCGTAAGAGGCATCGCGCACCTCCACTCCCATCCCCTTTGGCATCACGAAACCCCAACAACAGCATCCAGGGGCAGCCATCGTGCCTTCATCAGTTCGCTCGAGTCATCGGCGGAGCCACCAGTCGCCACCGAAAAACCTTGTCGATGTCATCGCCGCACCTCTTCCTTTTTTCAGATCTTCAAACCATGAAAACAGGGCATTGCAACCTCACCTCGTGGAGAATGGAGCTGCGAATGTCACCGACATGGGTTTCTTTCTTCTTCCAGGTCCACCATGGTTGCGCTTCTCACAACCGGCCAGGGTGTATCCGGTGACGTCAATTGGAGCTAGAGCTGTCGCCATCATCACACGAACCTTTGCTTTTTACCCCCTTCAATTCACGAAACTCCTCCTCCACATCTCCGGCGACACCACCAAACGGCCAATCACGAACTCTTGCGTCACTGCCATGATTAGAGGCATCAACGACGACAACCATAGTCGTTGTCACTACGATTCACTTGCACGTAGTTCCACATGTTTCTCTGCTACCCTTTAAGTTCACAACAAATCAAAGACATAGGGCTCTACTGCGTCTCCATCACAGTGTGTCTCGATGCCACACTTTTCGTTGGTTATCCAATCTTCTACTCCCTCTTTATTGTATGTGCAGAAATTGTTAGAAATTGGGTGAAGGATTTTGTGCGAGGTGAATGAAAATTATAGCAATAAAGGTTAGGGTGTACTTGATAGGTTGGTTGAGACCTAGATAGTTGAAGGTTCTTGTCTTGTTGTCAAAGAGGTTGAAGTCAACGGATCTTGAAGAAAAATGTTAGAAGGGTCAAAATAATATAATTTTAAAATTATTAGATTCGATTATTAGTATAATGTTTTAAGAAATGACTTCTCAAACTGAATTGATAATTAATATAATGCTTTAATATATGCAGAAGTAGGGATTATATTCTTTTCATCAATAATTTCTTTTTTATTACTTTTAAAAAATGAATTTATTCTTTTATTCTTTATCAATATTTTTTTTTTGTAAATAACATTAAAAAATAATTTATCTTAGTATTTTTTTTTATAATTGAGACACATAATTATTAAAAGAAAAATATATTATAGTCAAGTCATCATTAAAACTTGGTTATGAAAAAATACATAATATATTATTTATTTTTCTTTTATATTGATCAAAAAATAAATATACAAAAAGCTCATGCCATAAAATATAATGTTTTTCATTATTTAGACAAGAGACAAGAGAGGGATAGAAGATAAATGAGAAATGATAGCAAAAATAATGAGTTTGTTTCTAATTTTTTTTTCTTCAAAAACATAAAGAAAACACATGAGAATGAGAAATGGTTACAATATGAGAGTGAAAAATTATTACAATTTGTGAAGAACAAAGATAATGAGAAATAAAATAAAAATTATCTTAATAAATATTTGGTTTAATTACTCTTTTGATTCATGTTTTAGTTTAAAAATGTTAAATTGGTCTTCCAGTTTTTTTTAGCTTTCAATTTAGTCCCAATTATTGAAAAATTGATACAATTTAATCTTTTACCATACATTTTTTAAAACAGATCAATGACTTTTTTATTAAAATTGAAACTCTTAATATGAATGATTTGCTTTGTTGGTGTAATTAACATAAGTGTAGGATCAATTTTTGAATAAAAAGAGAGACCAAAAGAGAAATTAAATCTAAATATTTTTATTATTTATTATATTTAATTTTATGTTTTATTATCTATTAACACTAAATGTTGTGCTTTATAAAATAAATAAAAAAATATACAATTTAATTTTCATCAATTCCTAAAATATACTACCTATAATTTAGTGAATTTTAAATATATATATATATATATATATATATTATAAATTAAAAAAAAATCAAAATTTTGGAGGAGCCATGACCTCCCATCTCCCATTAAAGTCCGTTACTGGTTGAAGTGTTTATTGAAGTCCTGAATATTATTCTCACATTGTTATGAATTAACGTAGAGAAGGAAAAAACTTATGAAATTCTCCTCCTCCACTGTAATGTTTGGAAATAAAATTGAATAAGAAACGAGAAATGAATGATGAAGAAGATGAGTAATAGAATTTGTACAGTGCAGGGGATGTATGTGTTTTCTACGTTCTAATTTGTGATTCTACGTTATATATTATAATTCAGTGCTCTTACCTGAAGAATACGATGAATCTGTTTTGTGGAAGGATGAAGATGAGTCTTTGATGTCTTTGTGCAGAAAAGGAGTAGTAGAGAAGAAGATGATGATTGATTTTGGAATGAAAAATGGAGATTGGAGGATGAAGAAGTGATGAGAAAATAATATAGAAAAAACCACGTTTGAATTATTTGTAACTGCTTACGTTTAGTGACAGGAATACATAATGTTTTCGTCAACCACTTCGTTTTTTTTTTTTATGGATTAGAGTTGCTTAAAACAAAGATGGTGACGCTCCAAGAGATAAATTCTGGCCAAATGATTCAATCATATGCATCAGCAGATGCAAAAGAACAAAAGTTGGCTGAAAAATAAGCAATATTTTTCAATTCAATTTTCATGAATGAGACGTTTAACCTAAATTATATTCAGATTACATATTATAAGGTCACACCATTCATTATTCAAACGTAAACAATTTTTTATAGGTTGTGTTTTTACTTATGATAATAATCTATGAAGATTTCTAATTTAAATGTATTAAATAGAATTACGGATATTAAAATGTGTAAAATCAATGATGATGCAAATTGGATATATGGAATATTTATTTTTAAGGAAGTATTTTCATTTGAAGTTACAAAGTAATATGTTTGCTTCATGATTTCTAAAATCATACGATGTCGATTACCTTTAATAAAGTAATCTTGTAAAGAAAATAATTTTTGATGATATTTCATGTTGATAACTCCTAGGTCGACATAATTATTAAACTTACCAAAAAAAAGTTTACCGGTGCTTTGAGAATAATATACTTAGTAACTACATTATCATAATACAAAAATTACATGTTTATCTGCACTTGTGCAATACAAATACTTAAGGGAAAAAGTAACATTGTTCTATCTTTGGAACTTGATGTTGTTTATTTAAAATTCACAAGATATTGAAAATATGACAGTCATAGACATAAGTTAACCGTGATAAAATACACACTAAAGTCAAAGGTGCTTCGAGAGGACCAAAGTTGCTCCAATAGAATCCTCAACCATTACACAACCTAAAGCAATCCAAGGAACGATTTTAATCAAGATTAGTATTACTTAAGTACCTGCAAACTGTTAGTATTTCTTCTGGATTAGGAGGTTCTGGAGAAGAAAAATATGCAATTGAGACGTAGTAGGGTCTTTGAAAAGGCTACCATTCGAGAAATAACCTCAACACCAATACCATGATTCACTACTTGGAAAAATCCTCATTCCTTGCATGCCCTTCTAATCTTGTCAAGTGCTTCAACATGCAAGGATGATTTTGTGTCTATGTCTTTTAGGTCAATGATGGGGACATTAAACTTTGAGTCATTTGGTCTGGTTTCAGTGTTGTCGTTCACCTTGGCATGATGGAACATGTGTGGGATCTTTGTGACCCTAGAATCTATTAGCCTTTCATCCCAAGTTTTTTTCATCAAAGGCCTTGACTTCAATTGTTTTATCATAGGAGGAATCCTTACCACTCTCTAACTCTATGGTTGCCATATCAAGAAACTGGTAGAAAATACAAGTTTTACCTGTGCTACATATAAGAAATAACTAGTTACTTGTTTTAGAAAGATAAAATATTCAAATGAAGGGGACAATGATAACTCTAATTGTTGAATGATCATATACATTTTACTTTTCTATATGACTCCTATTTGAATCCTAACGTATGGATTTGCTAACACATAGTTATTTGGATAGCTTAGTACCTATCTCATCAAACTTAAAAAGGGGATTAGTTATATTTTTTTCAAGTATTGTAAAAGACAAAAAAATTGTAAGAGTAACAAAAATAATAGTATTAAAGATAAATGTTTGCTTGTATAAGAAAAGAGAAGTTATAAAATGTTGGAAGTCTACATCAGCATCTAAGTATTAATTAGGCTTAAAATTCATTTAATTTTGTTGTTTATATATATAGGAGATATTTTTAAGGTTGATTGTATATTTTTCACATAAAGGTCGTACACACCAATAAAGAGATTAGATTACACAATTTTCATTCAAGCCCATATATAAAAACGTAAATATCATTTTTTCATACATTTTTTTGGTTAAAATCCTACTTTGGTCTTATAATTTTTATAAAAAATTCAATTAAATCCTTAATTTTTATTTGATTTAATTTCGTTCACTAATTTTTAAAAAATATTCAATTATATTTTTTTATTTGATCATGTTAGATTTCTATTAGAATTTATTAATCAAATAACTTTACCTAGCCTAAATATTTAAATTAATTTTATTGATTAGGTAGAGTGATTTAAAAAAAACCTAATTAAATGATTTAAAAAAAAAAACTAAGTTGAACCAAATAAAATTATATATTTAATAGAATTTTTTATTAAGAATCAGATTATCAAGATGATCAAAATAGATTTAGCCTTCTTTTGTCTGTATCAACGCTAAATCCGTACTCCAATCGTACGAGTCTTGTAAACTCACTTGTCAAGGAATTTCAAATCCAAATTTTATCCACATTCAAACTGAAAATACAGTCACAATTAGTAAAAACGCTCATTCATTCATTTAACTGTATTTATAATTATTTAAATAACATTTTATAACTTGTCGTTGTTACACTATCATGTGACTGGCCTTAATAAGATAATGTCAGTTTTAAAATAAATAAACTTTTATGAAACAATATTAATACAAAAAATTAAATAACAATCCACAAAATGAGTGTTTAATGGTGTCTTTTTTTTTAACTATTTTCCTATTTATCAATCAACTACTTCCATAAATAATTTCTCCAAATACGTATATTTTAACAAGTTAGTTTAACAACATTTCATCATATGAAGAAGTCTCCCCTACCATAAAAGTCCAGAATTGGACCACTGAATCTTATGAAGTTGTAATATCATTATGTTTACACACATTTATTCATTCATTAGGGTTACATACAAATAATCTCACAATGAGAACAATATACACACCAATCTTTCTTCACAATAATAAAAAATGTCTTTGACGTGTTCTATCTGTATAGAACTTGATTTGCCGCAACATTTTTAAAATTCACAAGGTAATGAAAAATCATGAAATCTTAGTCCATAAAAAGCACACAAATCAAGAGTGTTCCAATCTAATTCTCAACATTTTCTTCACAACCTAAAAGGCTGCAAGGGAATATTCTCATCAAGGCCTTTCTCATCAAAGTAATGTGCCATCACTTCTCTAATAGTAGTGTCCCTATAAATTGGAGGGTTTTCTTCTGATAACAATTCCTTTATTGGACCTACAACTTTTGATGTACCACGTGTTGATGTGTTTATGAAAAAACTTGCTATTGAAATTCTGGGGCCTGTGTTCCTCGCTAAGACCCGGTGATAAACACTCACGAACCTACCATTTGTTATGAGCTGCATCATTCAAAAGGAGATTCA
>Ga0099823_1003479_pt1 | contig 14926 bp, 2 predicted proteins | sample CowpearedBW_FD_76831 | JGI IMG/M metagenome (GOLD analysis project Ga0099823, IMG submission 76831) | Root nodule microbial communities of legume samples collected from California, USA - Cow pea red BW | ecosystem: Host-associated > Plants > Roots > Nodule | place: USA: California | collected...
ATATAAATAAATCAATAACAATTTTTATATATATATATATATATATATATATATATATATATATACACACACACACACACACGATCATATCTTCTCAAATAATGAAACTAAAAGATAATGACTAGTAAATAATGATGATATCTCCTAAGCTAGTTTATATTTACCGAATATGGGAGAGATAACATTTTATTGAGATTCTCCTATATTCCCTCGAATATTTATCGAATCTCATTATTTTAGAATGTTCCATGTTCTTCGACCTTCTCGAGATAACTTTCATCACATGACTTCTTATTATAACCTTGGCTCTATGGAGATATCCTTCTATGATTGAACCTCCACCTGGATTCTTGCAATGACCTCAACTCTGTGGAGACATCCTTCTATGATTGAACCTTCAACTAGATTCTTGCAATGAGCTCGACTCTATGGAGAAATCCTTCTATGATTGAACCTTCACCTAGATTCTTGCTATGATCTCAATTCTACGGAGACATCTTTCTATGATTGAACCTTCACTTGGATTCTTGCTATGACCTCGACTTTGTGGAGACATACTTCTATGATTGAACCTTCACTTGGATTCTTGTTATGATTCGGCTCTGTGGGGACATTCTTCTATGATTGAACCTTCACCTAGATTCTTGCAATGACCTCGGATTTGTGGAGACATGTTTTCTTACTTGAATTGTTGCTTGATTCCTTGGCCTACTGAATACCTTGATTTATTGGAGATCTTCTTCATCCGGGAGGGCACAAATACAAACAAATTTAAAATTTTTAAACAAAACTTAAGTAAAGTTCGATGTAAAATATAAATAAAAATAAATTGAACCATGTTAAAAACATTTAATAGAAATATCAATATAACATCTACATTAAAATATTTAGTGAGACACAAAATTAACCCATTTAAAAAAAATAGACTAAATTGATTCAAAATAACAAATACAAGAACTAAATTAAAATTATGACAATGACACTTGGCCTTGAAAGTGACACGTGGCATTGTCACTATCACATCACATTGTCACCGCCACATGACATGACATTGACTTGATCCATGGCAAATTTAAAATAAAAAATAAAAAAACAATTAAAAAAACGAATTCACATGTTATACATATTTAATATTGTTAGTACAATGCTAAAAGAAATGACCAAATTATAACACATTTTAAAAAATAGGGACCTCATAGAGACAAATACAATAGAGGGACCAATTTGAAAATTTCGTACAAAAATGAAGACCAAAGATATAGTTAAACCTAAATATTATCTTTCTTTTATTTCAGAGAGGTTAATATATCATATAAATCTCACACTTAGATCTTATACTTATTGAATCATTTTGGACCTAACAATAATATGGGTCGAGTAAGTAGGTTTGTAACTTGTTTCAATTATAAAGTAAATAGAATGGACATGTTGTTGATATTCTTTTTTGGCTTTATATATTTTTTATTTAGGTGATGATTATCTATTTTGTGCTTGATTCAAATTTCATTAATAAATTGAAATTTCATATCAATTAAATAGAATTTATGAAAATTAAATAAAAAATTATTGTCAACTAGGAAAATAAAAAATATTATTCAATACAAATAATAATGATTTTAAATGAAACTAGAACAAAAAATGTATTTGTGACAACTTATAATATAAGTTGGTTTTATCGTTTATCATTTAAGTTTTTGTTTTGTTTCTATAAAGACCTGAGGAATTTAAATAATTGAAAAAGTAATTACTTAATAAATGCGAGAAGTTGGAGTATTTATGGCATTTAATACTGACTTTTATAATGTTGAAAAGTATTAGCTCAAATGGTTGAAAGTACTAGGTTATGTTGAGAGGACTTGGGTTCGAGTTATATGTATGTTAAATTGTATATTATTTTGTTAATGTGATTGATCACGAGGAGTGATAATATAATCCTAGATTTCTAGGAATTACCACGAACATGAATTGGTTGAATTGGTAGTGCACTTGCTTTGTAATTGATTGGTGAATTGGTAGTGCACTTGCTTTGTAATTGATTGGTTGTTTTCAAACCTTGTTAAAAATGAATTAAGCTTTCTTTTTGACAAATAAAAAAATTCTTTCTGCCATGAATGTGAAAGGCCATAGAAACCCTAGTGTTCAAGTGTAGCCAAGGGGGCTGGGAAAATAACCAATAATGGTCATTGAATAACTATTAAGTAATTTTTTTAATTAATTTCATTTTTGTGGAGTAAAGGGTGATTAAGGGGTAGTAATTTAGAGAGAGAAGGGAATTAGAGGAGAGTGATGGACTGCAATTTTGTGTGGAGTTTGGGCAGAGATTTTCCAGAGGATTCGAGCTGCTTTCAAGAGAGGGTTGAGAGCTGTTGGTTGGAGAGGCCAGCAGAGGCTATTGGAGATCAAGCAAGAAGTGTTAATTGTCATTGGGGCAAGAATTTTCATGTAAGGGGAGCTGCTTTCGTATGATTTTTATTCGATTATATTATATTATGTCTTGTTTTGACCAAAATTGCATGAAGTTCCTTTTGTTTACGCTATTTTTCGTAGGTTTCTGGGTTTCCGCCCAGAAATCGCTTGGCGGTCATGAGTGTGCAGGCGATGCACCAATTTTTCCCAGTTTATTGTAGAGTTGTCAAAATGGGTTGCAACCCGCGAGCCAACCCGACTCACCACGAGTTCGGACCGGATTGGGTTGAAATTTTTTTACAAATTTTAATACGGGTTGATTTTTAACCTGGTTCACTTAGAACCCAATTCACCTAGGTTGGGCTAGCTCACCAACCCGTAAATAAACGGTCACACAAGTGATTTTTATTAAGTTGGGCTTTACTTTGGGTCATGTTAGGTTGTTTTTTTAGCCAATACATAGATAATTTGTATTTTTGTGATTTTGGTTTGTATTTGAATTGTATTAAAGTTTATTTAGATTTTAATTAGAATTAGAATTTAGTTTTAATTGAAAAAAAATAAAAAAAATTGTATTTTTTTAATTAATTGAACCCGTGAACCAAGTCGTTTAACCTACCAACTCGTGGTGGGTCGGGTCATGTTTGAATTTTTTTTGGCTCGCTAATAAGTGAACCGGGTTGGGTTGGCTCACTAAATGATGAACCTGTGGTGGGTCGAGTCAGGTCGGATCGGGTTACCCGTTTTGATAACTCTAGTTTTCTAGGTTCGGCTATGAACTACATGGCGGCTATGAATACCCGCCAAGCGATGTGAGTTTGAATTGTGTGGTTTGGCTATTTTTTCGATGTATTTATGATGTCTTAAAATTTCTTGCGGAGTATTAGGCATGAGTGACTTTGTGATGGTATATAATTGATATTAAACGCAATTGGTTATGTGGTTTTCATGATGAATTATGAATGTAAGATATTGGTTTTGGGAAAAAGTAATGATGATTCTGATTACCAGTGTTAATTGCTATATGAATTGTAAACATGACCTGTGTAATGTGTTCCTCATGTTATCTATGAATTTGGGCTAATTGCATGATTGGAGTGGGTTGGGATAGATTAAAAAGGTTTGCGCCGAAACGAAAAAAACTGGGATTTTACCCAGAAACTAATATGTCGCCTAACGATGCATGATCTGGCGCCAGGCGATAGCGGGAATTTTTCCAGTATAGGATTCTGACTGGGTTGAATGCAAAGGTTAAATCTCATGGCCATTATTGTAGATTTAGGTGACGAGAAAAGTGTACTTAAACTTGGTGATTGAAATGAGTAATGAAGAGAATATGATGTTGATTATTCTAATGTGTAAGTGGAAATTGATATTGAATGGTAATTGCAAAGGATTGTAATGGTGTAGTTGGAATCAATATGAGGGTTAGAGTGAAATGTTGAAATTCTAGATTTTGATTTTGGTGATTTTATTATAAGCATGATTGTGAACTTTAAGAGTCGTTGTTAGTTGTATGAGAAATGAAGCTAAGTGACCTATAAGTAGGAGTGAATGTATTACTGGGAAGAGAGTAAACAATGCATTACAATAAGGTGAATTGTGCATTGTGGGATGTGCTGCTATATATAAGTTATGGATGTGAGTTATTCTTGATTGGAATAAAGGGTTGGTATGGTTCAATTTAGGGAATCTATGTTGACCTTGAGTAGTTGAGATATAGGTGGTGTAGTAATGTAAAAGTGGACTGTGGCATTATGATTGGACATATAGATTGCTAAACTGGAATTAAGCATGAATAGTTAAGTTAGGAAAATCTTTTTCTCGAGTGCTAAACCAATAACTGGCACGCTACTGGTATAGCGCCTGGCAACACGGTGAAGGTCACTAGGCGATAGGGTTTCCAGGTGTGAACTGCCAGGCGGTACTCCTTTAGTAGTGAGTTTGGTTTTCATTTGGCGCTTGACAACGGGGTTGTTTCCACCAGGCGATCTGCGCAGGATCTTCGCCTAGCGGCGCTCAGATCGCTCCAGGTGACAGCGCTGTGGGTAGTGGGGCTTCTTGTTTGCGTTTGTGTGTTGTGATGTGAGACTTGGATAAGGAGATGTTGTATCATGAGCGGGTAGGTTCATGGTTAGTGGTGAACACGTGATTATATGAGTGGGGAGGTTCATATCTTGATACTCTTGTGTGGGGATACGAGCGGGGAGTTTCGTATGTTCCGTGCTCACATTTGAGAGATGCTGCAAGCGAGGAGGTTCGTAGCTGATGGATCACGTGTGTTAGACTACGGGTGGGGAGGTCCGTAGATTGTGGAATCCCTTGGATGAAGGTGAAGAAGAGAGCTCCATGGAAGCAAGGTGAATGATGAAGGTTGTTCTCAGAATTTGGAGTGAAAGGTGAGTAATGAACTATATCTTAGAGAAGATAAAGGAAGGTGGCTATAGGAGATGATTCAATCCTCTAGCTCAAGTGACTCTCAAAAGGCAATAGGAGTGGAGTACTCTCAACACTAGGCATCTATTACTTAGAATTCAAGAGTGATTACAATAGCCTAAAATTTAGGCTTTTATATGAAAGCAAATACACATAAGCACTCTTAGCCCTTGGATGAGAAAGGCATTCAATCTTGGCCGTGGAAGATGGCTTGGAGAAGGAGCAATTCTCACGACCATTGGATGATGCCTTGGAAAAGGAGGAAGCATTCCTAGCCCTTGGATCCGTGAGGTGTAGGAAGGAATGTTTATCTCCACTTAGTCCACCTTGGACCTTTGGTAGCTCATGGCCAAATCTCCTATTAGGCTTAGTCAAGCCCAATTTTATCAATTCAACTACACATTGTTTGACTTATTATTCTAAAAAACAAGGCCTAAACAATGAGCCAATCTTATTGTTATTCTACTGCTCGTTGATACACCTCTTCAAATCTTCACATCTTCTTTGGCACATATGAAGAGTGTGAGAAGCCCATGTGGATTTAGGCCATCTTGGATGAAGCCCAATTGGATCTTTTTTAGCATGTCCCTTGTTATTGGGCCTCTTGTTGGGCTTGGACTTGAAGGTGTACCTTGGCTTGATGCTGGGCTTGTTGGGGTCACATCAGTAGAGTTGGACTACGAGCGGGGAGGTTCATAAAGGCAAGACCACGAGCAGGCAGGTTTGTGAAAGCATCATATATCCTGAATCCATGGTCAATTACTTGTGTGACTTGCAGGTTGAAAAGCCTTGGGTATTAAAGTCTTGGCCAAGAACTAAATAGAATAAAATAGTTGGGTGTATCTTGATTTTACTAACTTATATGTTAATTATTTATGAGTTTGCCCTTTCTGTTTGTGTTTGACAATGATCATGTGACTTGTCACACGAGAGCATATGATATTCCAAGAGATGTTGTTGTCGCACAGCAATAGAGAGAGGGCATATGACACTCACATTAATAAGCTATAAATCAATTAAGAATACGACTTCAAATGTCAAGCATTTCATGTTTTGGCTATCCTTTTATGAGAAAGCTCCGATTTTTTTACAACAATGGGTCGTTTTGACTCATTTATTATAAAAGTGGGTTAGTTTACACACTAATTACATCACATGGTCAGATTTTTTACAAAAATGAATCGTTTTGACCCGTTTATTATAAAAATTGGTCAGTTTACAAATTAATTACATTGTAGGATAATTTATTAACCATTTGACCTTTTTTATTATTTTTATATAATTTCTAAACTCTTATATACTTTTTCAAAAAATAAATTTTTAATAATTTGATTAAAAATATTTTAAATAAAATTTTATTATTGTAAATTTTATAATAAAATGTAATAATAAAATTTAAAATATTAAGTTTAATATATCAAAATTTTAATAAAATTTTATTTAAAATATTTTTAATCAAATTATTAAAAATTTATTTTTAAAATAATATATAAAACTTTAGAAATTATATAAAAGTTAGAAAAAGATAGAGAAAAGTCAAATCGTTAGTAAACTGACCCTGCGATGTAATTAATTAGTAAACTAACCCATTTTTGTAATAAATGGGTCAAAACGACCCATTTTTGTAAAAAAACCGAAAGCTCCTTTGAGTTGGGTGCAACCTTCCTTTACCACTCCTTCCACTCATCTTATCGAGTTTCAATTTGCTTTCTCCACACAAGGTTTCATTTTTGAAAAACTCATGTGATATAGAATTGTAATGCTCTTGCTTTTGAGGGAATTTTATTAACACGTGCCTTTTCGCGTACTTTGTGTATAACATCCTCTTCCACAAAGCCCAGCCAACACGTAATTAACTTGTGTTAGGTTCTTCATGGTTCATACCGACTATCCTACATTAAATAATTATCAGTGGAAGTTATCTAATTTGGACCTATGATGTATAGTTTCTAATAATAATTGTCACATTTCAAGATTCTTCTTATTTCTCTGCTAAAAAGTAATTTACTTATATGGTTGATATTAACATGCTGGCTAATTTGAATTTTAAGTGTGGCCTCTTGGTGCTCGGATTAAGTTTTCCTAATTTTAGATCAAGGAACTAGATCATTCTCTTCCGAGCTTGTTAATTCAACTCGGAGGCATTGCTTGTCATCCTTGATTACTAGCGGAAATTGTAAAGCTTCAGGTGTCGTGGTGTTACGAGGAGTCTTGATGAAGTAGGGGCTACCTTCAAGCTTAAAGCATAACACTTATGAGTTTCTTCGGAATTCGCTCTTACAGTAATAATATCTCCATTATTTGTCGAGAACATCATTACCATGTGAGGGGGTAGAAATAACGGTTCCAAGCCAGTGAGTGTTTTCTAACCTATGAGTGCATTGTAAGATGTATCAGCTTCTACAAGAATATATCCTACCTCTATTGTTTAATGTGACTTTGGAGTTCTAAACATCATAAAAAGATCAACAAATCCCCTAGTGTGCACCATTTTTATTGCAAAACATATTAAAGGGTTAGGATAGGACTTCACACGTGAAGGAGGAATGTCAAGTTTCTGAAAGGTAGACCTATATAGGACATTCGCTAAACTCCCTTGATTGATAAGGATCTTGTGGACACTCTAATTTGCGATAATGGTCGTAACAACTATTGGGTCATCCCGGTTAGGATCATGGATGTTGAAATCTTCATTGAAAAATTTACGGTCCACATTGTCCAATGAAGGAATTGGCTAGCCGAGTTTATACTTTGACGATATCTCTTGCTTGTTAAGTTATTGCCTCCTCCTCAACCAAATCCTCCAACAATCGTATTGATACTACCTCGCACATTTGTGGGATTTTGGTAAGGGGTACTTGTTCTCTTTGTTGTGTTACTAGAGGTGGATTCTTTGACTGTGATTGTTGTCGTTCTCCATGGTGTTTCCTCGTCCTCCACAGTTTTGGCCTTGCTTGCTTTGTGCTTTGTATACAAAATGAGCAAGTGCTCTTGATTGGATTGGCCTTTATGAGGTCTTTAACCTTTTTGCACTCTTCAATAGAATGGTTTTTGTCTATGGTGGAGAATGGCCCAAAAGTTGGTGTAGAATGAGAACATATGTCTTTGTTTTGGTGTGTTTGTGGTGGGATGGATGCGGTTGATGGTTCTCTTAGAGAGGGCCAAATCTAGAGAAGGGTGGCTAGAGGGACCTCATGGTATACTCTAGCAATGACTAAGAGACAAGTTTATGACACAAAATAATTTTGGCAACATAACATTACACATCTCAAAGTAAAAATACATGGAGGGGGGCACCTCTATTTATGGAAGAAGGTGTCTTCAAAGTGGACAAAAAATCTAATGTTATCTTGCACCCAACCCTAAAAATCCCATCTTCGTAAAGGAGATCATAACATGTGACACTCTAACTTAAAGTTCCTAGCCACTAAACTAAGTGGTACTAGTCAAACCCATTATTTAAAGTTCCCAACCACTAATCTAAGTGGTATTGGTCGAACCCATTGTTTAAAGTTCCCAGCCACTAATCTAAGTGGTATTGGTCGAACCCATTGTTTAAAGTTCCCAACCACTCATCTAAGTGGTATTGGTTGAACCCACTGTTTAAAATTTTGAACCACTAATCTAAGTGGTACTAGTCAAATCCATTGTTTAAAGTTCTCAGTCGTTAACCTAAGTAACACTGGCCGAATATTTTACATATATTTTTAATTAGATAAATTAAAATAATTATTATATTTACATATAATAATCGAGTCAACCTAATTACCCCAAATAAAGTTAACTCAAGATTACATAGTCCATTATGATTAGAAGGTAATTAAGCTAACTAAACCAAAGCCCAACCAAATAAGATCCATAAACTCTAGTATAAAAGACACATTTTACGATGTACATGCTTATGTTTTTACTCTGACATCTGACTCATATTTCAAACTCCTTTGGTATCGAAATGTCTTTTGCAAGCACACACTAATTTGAGACCAGAGGACAAGATATCCCTAAAATCAAGACTGTGGACCCTTGAAGCATGTTTGAAAGTCTTTACAAAATATATATCATCGTCATCGTCACCGTAATCACCGTAAGAACAAATTATATTTAAAATTCTCATTTTTCACAATAAGAATTTAATTGATATTCTCGTACGCACGATATAATATCACTAGTATCCAGAAAATAAAGTTGGGTGATTAGTGTGTCACATGACATACTAAACCTCATGATTTATTGCATATAGGAGTGGGCTGAAAATTTATTTCACAAAATTAATCACAATTAAAATATTTATTTGAGAACTTGAATTTAGTAACAACGTTTAACAATTGTTTTGCCATTTTTTTTAAATAAGAACAATTAGTCAATTTATTCCTAATTATATGTAGGCCATTGGATTGAAATATCTGACTTGATGTATTACATTTTTATGTACTACTCATCCAGACAATAATATTGTCACCTTTAACCTACTCTCTTATCTTTTTTATCTTTTTTCTCTCTAATATATTATTCTTTCTCTTCATCTTTATTTACGATATGCTTGAACCAATTTGATAAAAGAGTTTCTCAACAGTAGTCTACTACTGCTAGTTACTCTATATTAGACAAGTTGGAAAAAATATAAAATATTTTAATTAATGAAATATGACGAAAACATATAAGTGAACTTGATACTATATGAAAGAAAAAAAAAAGAAATTAAAGAATTGTGTTAATGAATTATTCTTTTTAATTATGTAAAGATATTATATATCTCTTGCTTTTTTTTATATTGATAGAGATATCATATATTTGATTTTTTTTTATTATTATCAAATATTCTTTTTTATTTTGTTTTTTACTTTTCTCTCTATATGATGAGACATTGTACTATATATATTGAACAAAGTTCTAATAAATGAATGAGCAAGCAAACTTTCTTGAATTAATTTTTACCCAAACTTTTCTTGTGCATTTTTTTGGTACGGATCCTTTCTTCTTTCTCTCATGACTTATACATTTCTAACAAATTACTCAACTTTTATTTAATATAGAACTTCTTACTCACATTAATAAGCATGTTTCTTTCAAGAATAAAGCACTATTTTGGTCCATGAAAGTGTAATACGTAGTCACATTAATGCTTGAAATTAAAAACAAAAAAAATCCTAAAATTTCTAATTATTTCGTTCACTATGAATTTAGTCCCTAATCACAAGCATAATTAATGAAGCGATTGTTTCAGTTTAGAAATATTTACGGATTACATATTAAAATGTTTTCTTTTAGTTTTAGAGACCCATAAAATGGTTATGTAGTGTTAGGATTAAAATAGTTATTTATTACTTTTTATTCTTAAGAACTAAGACGAACTAAGACGTGCCTAATTGATGAATCATGCATGAACGAAATACAAGTGTATGTAATATAATTCAAAATATCATTGAAATAAAAGAGGTCCATGCAAATTTTGTTATTATGTTGATATTTCATGAAGCTTTCATTAATTAAATGTTTAAACACTACACAAACACGAGAATTGGTTTGTCAGAAACATTTCCGGTTACAAAACTGTAGGTTCACATGATGTTTTTTCTGCCAGGAGCCAGCACACATGTAGTGTTGTAGATTAAAGGAAACACCCCTCTCCAACAACATACACAAGAACAATAAAGTGGATGAAATGACCCATTAGGTAGGTTTATGCACGACCAACCTAAGAAGATAAACATAATTAAATGTCTATATTCCTGGCCACCCTTACCAGAATGTTTTCTTTTTTGTGAGAAAAAAACAAAGTCTTCTCTCTTTAACATGGAGATAGATAGACAGCATTAATGGAGTGGGCCAATGGAGGCTTTTCCCTTTCAGAAGTTGTTAGACTGCACTCCATTAACTCATGAACAGAACTCAAACATTATTCACTGAAGAATAACTATATAAATTGTAGAGAGAATTGAAATAGGAATCTTGAAGAAAATTGTTGTTGTTAGGTATGGCTGAAATACAGAAGCGAAATTTGTAAAAGTTTGTGGGTTGACAAATTTTTAGATGGTGTTTGACGGATGAATTTTTGTTATAATTTAAAAAATAGTTTATTTTTAATTTGCTAAAATTGTCTGATTTTAGTTTTCTCTTTAATATTTTATGTTTGACCTGTGATTATACTTTGAAGGAGGGATAAGTTCAATGAGAAACCTAACCACAATAATAATAATAATGAGAAACTCTAATAGTTATGATTATGCTACATAATAAACTATAAAACAAAATGAAATCGATTCGTTTATTTTATTTTATATGTTTATTTATAAAAATATTTTCGAAAATTTATTTTCCTAATTTTCAACCAAACAATATTCTTAAGTTCTCTTTTTATTTATTTTTGAATGAAAAAATATTCAAAATGAACCCTCAAATATTATAAGGGGAAAATAGGGTGAAAATTATGCATCAATCAACCTTTTTCAAAAATATTTCTCACTCTTGTTATTAGTCTTCTTCATTAGTTACATAAAGTACTCTAACCTTTTTTTTTTTCCTTTGTCAAAAAAGACATTATTTATTTTGAAATTTATGAAAGTTTTATTTCTTTGAGAAACAAAAAACATAAATTTATCTATCTATCTTTCTCTTTCCCACTTCCATCAATGTTTTCCCTATGAAAAGAAGGGTATGAGGGAAATTGACTGCATTCCAAGTTGGCCACTTGATCCTAAAGTTTGATGTCCACAGCATATACCCTATAAACATTTCCAACCCTACACTTTCTCCTAACCAACCTGAGAGAGAAAAAAGCTAGTTTTGCAGCTTTTTGTTGTGTAGAGTACTTTATGGGAATTATCCAAACACAAAAAAGTCAACTAAACCATGGTCACCCAAAGAGCCAAATTGTTGTCAGGGTAAAAAGAAATGTGGGCCCCTAGACAAAAAGGGGACATGATAATGGGCCCACCCAACCCAAGCTCAAGCCCACTTGAACTTTCATTTCATTGCGTATTAGCGTCAGTGCTTACTCTTCTCCAATATATATACATCAACAAATTGCCCCAATTATGTGGGAGCAAAATCATTGAAATTCCCCTTTACTTTGAACTTGTTTTTAGTTTTTTATTATTGTGCTCCAAATAGGTCAACTTCTCAACTCTGTAAATTTTAATTTAATGTTCTTCTAACCAAGTGTTTTGACTGTATTGGAAATTGCATTTTAATAATAAGCTTCCATTACATAAAGTGCTAAGTATTTTTCACTACTACTTGTACATATTTTTATGTCCTTAATTGGCCAGACATTTGTCTGCATTTGTTATACTTAATTGGGGGCAATTTTTACCGGAGTATATAAAATATCTGCCAAAAAGTGAGCATTAAAATTCAAAAATTAATATCTAATGTTATACGGTTGATAGGATTCTGGAGTAAAAGAAAGGCACGTCATATAATACACTATTCTAGACTAATTACCTTGAGTGAGCTTATTCTATACATGATGATGCACATTATATTTTAGAATTTGTAAATCATTAACATTTTTAAAATATATTCTGTACCGTATTTTAATTTTTTTCTTTTAATTAGTGATAATTACACAATGTTAAGTAATGAGTAAAAATGATGAAGAATATTAATGTTGTTTAAAATTTGAAAATGAAAATAAAATAAAATAAAAATATTTGAAAAATAAGACACTTAAAAAATAACGAAGGATTTGTAAAACAATTATACAAATAAACATGCTATGTCATATATGATAAAAGTAAATATAAAAACATCGAAAAATAAAGAAACGTACATGATACTGTGGGTAGACATTTGTTACCTTGATTATTTAATTGTTTAAAACATCAATTTTTTTTCTCTCTTTTAAAATTTACATGTTCTTTCATTTTGAGTACTTTATGTTAAATGAATCAAACACAAAAACTATTCACTAAATTTTGTTTTGTCTAGTAAACACTGTAAGACCCATTTAATTTCTGCCCTAATGATTAAGGGGTTGTCCTAATCTATTTGGCCTAAGGCTGACCCATGGGGTGTCCAAACCCCCTAAAACAATCCTAACACCCTCATTCTCCTGTTTTCCAGAAGCGAACCAGCTCACTCCTCACCTCTGAACTGCTCTCAGTGCTCTGCTAGGGTTTGACCCTCTTTCTTCTTCGAGCTAGCTTAGCCTCATTTCCCATTTCCATGTAAGTTGTCCTTCAGCTCGTATTCTTTCTTTCCCAACGTGTATTTCGTGATTCCTATAGAGGTTCAACTTGATAACCTCGTTCCTTTTCTATTTCACTATTTTCCAGCTCATTAATTTGTTCCTAGAGCTACTGTGCTCGGCTGTTTGGGTGTACGAGTCTTTTGGCTAGTTTTTTTAGGTAAGGGAAGTTAAGGTTTCTATCTTTTTACATTATTTTTGCCTGATTGGATTTGTTTTGCGCTATGGGTGCCTGGTATGTACTATTGAACGTGTGATAATATGCTATTTGCGCTCTTGATGTTGATGGAACCTGATTTGGCATGCATGAGAGCAGTAAGTTCTGCTGAACTCACCCAGGCGAGCGTGTTGGTCACTCAAAACGAAAGCTCTTGCTTAAGCAAGGAGCTCTCGCCTGAGCGAGAACAACAACAACTTACCCATTCTCTGTTTCGAGGGCTCGCCTAAGCGAAGGCCACTCGCCTGAGCGAGAGTAGTCTCGCCTGAGCGAGAGTAGTCTCGCCTGAGCGAGTTGGGCTAGCTTGAGCGGGACCTCGACGTGCCCTCTGTTTGCAGTCTCGCCCAGGCAAGAGCAGGTAGCTTGAGCAAAGGGTTCCTCTCGCCTGAGCGAGAGCTCTTTAGCTTGAGCGAGATTGACATAGTTGAGTGTATATGCGTATGATTCACATGATTGGGTGGTGTGTGCTTTAAATAGTCCAAGTTATGATACCATATATACTCTATATGATACATTATGTAACGTCCTAGCCGAAAATTACTTATTAAAATAAATAAGAAAATAAATAAATCACAACCTCATTTATTAATCATCAATTTCCCAAAAACGCGGGAAAATTTAAATCTTCAATGTCCAACGCGCCAACATAAATAAAATATGTCGTATCAATACATATTACAAATAAAATTGTCTATATAATTATTACAATAAAACCATAGCTCAACATGAAAACTAGTGATAAAAATCCCTAAGAGATCCCCACTTCGTCTCTATGTATCTATCTGCATACCTGCATCAACATCTGCTCCCATGTAACAAGTTACATGATCATCGCCACACACACACAGATAGGGTGAGCTCATTTAAATAAAATCAAACAATATAATAATAAATACCACATTGACAAATTTAAACTCGGGTTAGTACACTTCCCCCTTTTCTTTTACTACTTCACTTCCAATACTTGCCTTTAGACGTCTAATCCTTTCTATACCCTTTAAGAGAGATCCATGATCGATTTTTGCTGCACGAGTGTCTACTCGCCCCTCCGACTACAGGTCGTCACCTGATAGTCCACACGTGGGAGTTCCCCAAAACAAACATAAATCTAAAGTTGTTCCCAAACTACCAAATCTCTATCAAAATCCTCTAAAGAGGGCAATCATCCGAAACCTTGCCGTACGAACCACAACCCACACACTCCACTGGACTTCCTAAACCACCAGGCTACAACCTAGAGTGGTCACGTGTCACCCCAATACAAGATGCACTCGTAACTTCACATGCACAACCAATTCAACCAAGTCATATTACATGATAATATTCATACATCAAATCTTATATCCTACTTATCACACTCAAGCATCTCTAAAAAAAATACCTGGAATTAAATAACACGAAATTGACAATACTTAGGACTCAAATCCAAGTCCTCTCACACAATCAAAGTACTCTTAACCACTTGAGCTAGTACTTTTCCACGTCAGAAAGGTTAGTATTTAATGCCATAAAGGCTTCTCTTACCCGCATTTATTAAATAATTGTTTATTTAATTATTTAAATTTAGTGGGTCTCACACATTGGGCTGGAATTTGATGTGTTTGGCATGAGCTTGGTATGATATATGTTTGGATGGTTGGTTATATATATATATATATATATATATATATATATATATA
>Ga0099823_1003482_pt1 | contig 14920 bp, 8 predicted proteins | sample CowpearedBW_FD_76831 | JGI IMG/M metagenome (GOLD analysis project Ga0099823, IMG submission 76831) | Root nodule microbial communities of legume samples collected from California, USA - Cow pea red BW | ecosystem: Host-associated > Plants > Roots > Nodule | place: USA: California | collected...
AAAAACTGTTACTCCAACATCACTTCAAAATTTTTATGCATGTTCCATTATTTGCCTACAAAAAGAAAATTTTGAAGCATCAATTAACAACAATAACACAACATTATGATTTTGGATTCGGTTGTTTGAATTGTCTAAAAACAAGATGAAATTGAAACGAATGGGAAGAAAACAAAATGTAGTATTCCCTCCAATAACCACTCCGTTCTCCGTTCCATCAAACAAATATCTAAGCAATGGAACGAAAACTGCGTTCCATTCAATTAAATTCAACTTATTCTATATCAAGTATCCAAAAATAGGAAACTTCACAACTACAGCAACAATGACATCCGAACCTCTAAAGCACTGGATTCCCCACTTAAAGCCAAATTGTCGCTATTATTATTCAACAAAGGCCAAGAGTCAACAATTAGTATTTCAAATAATCAGACTCTACCAAAACAAAACACAAAGTGCATTTTTTAAACTACTTTTAAATAAAATGATCTACAACATTATCTTTGGCAGTTCTCCACAACCAAAACTTTGGTCAAACATTGGCAATTTCCCACAACGTTGAGGATTGTATTGTAGTTCCAACATTGGCAATTCAAAACCTTGAAACTAGAATTATAACAACGAAAGCGAAAAAAACAGCAAATAGATATGAAAAAAGACCTGCTCAATAAGGTAAGTAACATGATTGAGACCATATTTGACAACAATAGGCTTCTTAGCTTCAACACTTTTCCCATCAGCCTCAGCCTGAGCCCTCTTCAACAAACGCTCCTTCTTCTCTGCTTTGTCTTCAGGCCTGTACTTCAGCAGCATCTTGAATAGGTTGGTTGCTGTTTCCACAAAACCAGATAGTTAATATTAAAACCGTGTTTAACTTTTGGATGAAATCTTTTGCCCAGTCCCCTAAATTTGTCAAAAATCAGTTTTAGTCGATATTCGGTTGAGTATGCTTAGAAGTGACTTTGCCATAATTAATTTCCATTAGAAACAACAAATTGGGCACAAATTACTATCTTCATAAATTTAACTTGTTTTTAACAAAACAAAAATTCTTTAGAGATTACAGACAAGGTCCAAGCATACAGCTTCTAATCCCCAAAAAAAAGAACATAGCATTTCCCCCATGGATGCCCTATGGTTTTAGTCAAACTCCAATCCGAAAAAAGAAAAAACTCAATTCAATTCATTTAACATTTTATATTAGTACAAGTGTTTATGTAGAAGTTTATTATACCGAGATTCTTGTCGAGGGTTTTGGTGAACTGATTGAGTGCGGGAGGGACCTTTAGCCTCTGCTTGAGGATGCGTTTCTTGCGTTGGATTTGAACGGTCTTCGGCCATTTCACGAACCTAGTCAGGTCCCGCTTCGGAGGCAACGCCCCTCCGATCCCGAACTGCTTCGGACGCTTCTCGAACAACGGGTTCGTAACTTTCTCCTACACCAATCAACAAAGCAAAATAAACCAAAATGGCGTTTATATCACCCCACTCACTCATCCATTCCCCCCAAAACCTTAAAACAAACCTTAATAGTCCCTAGCTTCTTCTTCGGTGCTGCTACTGCAGCTTTCACACCTTTTTTCGGAGCCTGTAAGGTCAAATCAAATTAAGTAAAAAAAAAAAAAGAAGTTGAATGAAAATGATGATGAATGAAGAAAGTGCGAAATGCAACACACCATTGCTTAGCGCTGGTAGACGCGACGGAGTGGGTGCAGTGGCGACGGTGAACGAACCAAAGATGGAACCCTAAAAGAAGAGGTTTTGGAATTTAAAAGATTGGGTTGCAGGGTCAGGTTTAGGTGAGGCCCATATTTGATGAACCCGGACCGCAACTGTCTAAGGTCCATAATTACTAAATACGCCTCTGCATTTTACTTGTACACCTCGCTTCCAACTTCTTTTTTATTTTCCTAAAATACCCATATTTCTTTTCATTCAAGAAATTACGCTGCTAATGTGTGTCAAGTTGGTGGTTTGACCCAGATCGAAAATTTTAGGTTGATTTCAATATTATGTAAAAATAATTTTATATATAAATTAATATTTTTAATTTATCAAAAATTATAATTATTATTTTAATAACCTAAATTTAATGATCATTTTTTATGTTAACAGTATATTTGAATAGAAATTTTTAACAAAGTAATTATTTTTATCTAAAATTTGAAATATTTTGTGAAAAAATATATTTTTAAGAAATTTAAGTAACTAAAATACTAGAATTCTATAAGATCAACTCCATTAGTTAAAATTAAAATGAGAGAATCTCAACTCAAATATAAAAGTTAAGAATTTGTATTTTTTATATTCTCAGATATATGTATTTTATTTTCATATTTTTTAATGGTCTAGACGTTGTTAACTTTATTTAAATAAAGACATTGTTAGTTTGCCTACATTTAAGTGCCATAATTTTTTTTTCAGGCTAAAGTCAATGGTATTTATTTTTTTAATCAATATCATGGAGTTATTTTATTATTCTTGTAGGCCAAAGTTATTTTTCAACCAAGGTTGGGATAAATAAATACAAATAATATTGTGAATTTATTTTTTCTACAAAAATTTAACATCAATCATAAAAGTCGTTAATATTAATATTTTAATTAATAAAAATCCTTTAATAATTGAATACCATTTGCATTTAACAGTAATTAATATACATTATTAAAAAATATAATTCAATTAATTTAAATTATTTAATTCAAAATAAAACTTTTGAAAAATGAAAACTTTTATATGAGATTAATTGAATTTCAAATATTTGAAAATTTATTAAAACTTTAGAAAATTTTCTATCTAAAATGACCATATTAAATTGAGGTAAATATTAATACCTCAACTTCTAAATTATTAATATGGTTTATAAATAATTTTTTTAATTTGTAATCATAATATATTTTATAAATAGAATATATTTTATTTATTAAATATTAATATAGTTAAAAATAAGAGGTCTTTGGATCACTGGTAAATGGGGTGCATAATTGAAAGGGAGGTGTGTTTTAGCATATGCATGTAAGAAGGTCTGTGTTATTCTTGCATCATTTTCTGTTATTCCCTCTCCTATAGCTTTTCTTTTCATATAAAATATATTCAAATTAGAGTATGAGGTGAAACAATTTAATATTATAGGTACATTTAGATAAATTTACATACATGCATTAAAAAAATAAAAAATAGAATAAAGATATAACGTTTCATTTTAATAACATTATGTTATTAAAATAAAACATTTTATTATGAATATTTAGAAAGCAAATAATCCAATATATATCATATATCAGTTTTACAAGATAAAATTATAATAATATCACTCATATATATTTTCAGGTTATTATATTATATTCTATTACAAGTTATATCTAACATGATGTTCGTTTAACCACCCAGACAGTTAAAGAGGTGTCTCTACACCTATATTTCCATCTGCTCACATCGATACCAATAAGGTAATTATTGCAAGAGAAGAACACAACACATACAAACAACAAACAAAAAGAAGGTAAACTAATTTTGAAAATGAATATCCTATTAAAAGAAATATGTTGTCTCACATTACAATGCACTCTAACTAATCATACATATATAAACTATATAATCAAAAACTCTTCTAAACTTACTTATCCGGCGAATCTAGGCATTGATGTATGATTTTTAGTGGTTTTTGCACGCGATAATAAAAGAATACTCACTGCTCGACTTGAGTTGCTCTACCTGAGCCGATATACACAAGGTTAGTCCATTTAACAGTCATAAGAACCCTAGTGTCATTCTTAATGGAAAAACCTCTTGTCCCTCTCACCACATAACTCATTCTACTCTACGTAAGTCTTAAATGGATATTAGAGTATCAGGATAAACCTCTATTACTGATTGTTTACATCAATGCATACACTAAAGGAATGTCACCTAAAATCCCCTATAAGATTCCTGAAATTACACCAAACTCAAACTTTCATCCACAAACATGATTCCACATCAAATTCCAAATACCAAACATCATGTTCGTGATCAATTACAATCACCATATACTTTCATACATGATTATAACCATTAACAAGCCCATCATCATCATACTTTCATACATCATTAGAAACATGTAAATTTATCATTTAATCCATCAACAATTCTATAAACAATCATATACCTTCATTCATTCCAAGTCAAACCAAAATCACAAATAAAAAGTGCTTCTCTAAAAAGAACAACCTAAAATAGGACAAACATAAGAAACTAACTCTTCTAACTAAAGATCTCTAATCAAAGATCCCACAAGTCAAAACAACAATTCATGTGTCTAGAATATGCAGTCAAGATTCTAGCTCGATCAAACGATTAAAGAAACAAAAATATCATTTTTTTTCCAAGATGACGCAAACCACAAAAACATGGTAGCACCCGACAGTCCAAAAGTGACGCCCAACACTCCCAAGTCAATGGCCATTGTCTCATTGGCGCCCAACCTTGTCAAAAAAATTATACTTATATTTGAGTTTGATTTGAGTAATTTAACACTCTTTGAGCCAAGTCTCGATGTTTAAACATTTTCAATTATCACAAAATTCATATTTCTTGGCTCAACCAATGTTAAATTACCCTATTCACTCCCAATAAGGGTATTCTCAACAACACATTGATGAATTTCACAGTATTTCACCAATCCAAAAACAAGCCATAAAGAATTGTGTATACTACACATTCAAAATCAAATCAAGCCTCACACATAGAGTTTATTTACAGTTACACATGCAATTCATATCATAGAGTCAAGAAATACAAATTCACAACTTAAAACACTACATTCACAATTCATAGCACTAATTAAAAAATTTCAACACAAACTAAAATTAGCTTCCCTTACTTGTAAAAGACAACCCAAACATTTCTTGGAACACCAAACTACCCCCAACCACGTAAGATGTTCTATCACATAGAATTATTGCAAGAACAGTTCACCTACTGTTATGATCATTGATCAACAAAAGATTTATATAGAACATTAAAGGAGACATGTAAGCGTAAAAGCCTCACATGCAACAAAAACTATACAAAGACCAACAAAAACTTACACAAATGGAGAAACTAATTGGTCAAAATTGAAGAACTTGTCGTAAGGATCACTCTTATGATCTTAAATCTTTAATAAGGTGAACAAAGGACGAGAACTCCTATAGAGAAGTCAAATAACTCTATAAAAAATGGTTTGTACAAATAATGAAGTAAGGAAACTCATTTATAACAAAACTATTTATACTATAATTTTTTAATATTAATATAATCGAATCTCACTATTTTTAAATGACTATCACTTCTAAAATAAATTTTGTTAGGATTTTACTGTTGTAATGTTTAAAATTTTAATTTGTATAAGATTTTTAATATTACTTTTTCCAAATTTGCTAATTATTAATTAAGCTAAACCATAAATTACATTTGCTAATATATTTTTTGATTACATGTAAATAAACATAGTTTACATTTCAATGAAGAAAAATGGATATAATGATGCCAAGTGACATATGCCAAGTAATAATAGTAATAATAAAAAAAAATTGTTCGGGGTGTGAAAATTTAAGAAAGTAGTACTATTTCTAAAAGAAATAAGTAGGATCTTTTAATTCTTATTAATACTATTGAAACAAGGTTCTATTGTGCTTGTTATATATATATATATATATATATATATATATATATATATATATATATATAATTAGAACCTTGTTAATGTAGTATTTTCTTCATAGGAGTCATTACATTCACCACATTCTCATCATAGTTCACACATCACATTCTCATAAAATCTTAAATCACCACACCATGTTGTATATGTATCTTAGCTTAAATCAAAGATCCCAACTGTTAAAGTAAATAATCTAAAACCAGTTGCCAAAATTTCAACTCGATCTAACAGTTAACGAAACAAAAATCCTATTTTTTCCCAAGATAACTCGATCAACAAAAACAGGGTGACGTCCAATGTTGACTAAGTGGCGCCCAACTCCAACAAGTTAGTGAATTCACTAACTTGGTTGCGCCCAATGGTATTAAAGTCTCGCCCAACATAGCTAAGTCAATAGCCATTATTTGGTTGGCGCCTAGTGGCACTGTAGTGGCATATTACACTACACCATAACTAAAACTCTCTCTTTAAGTTTTTAATTTAGTAATTTGATTCTTCTTGAGCTATTTTCCACTTAATAAATTTCATGTAGTTATAATATAACTATATCTTAGCTTAAGAAATACCAAATTTAATCAATCAAAGGTCTCAAAGAGGAGTAGACCAACAACCAAGGTTCTATAAGGACAACACACTCTTTGATACCAATTGAATCAAACTCGCTTATCTTTAAAGAAATTTTACCACACTAAACATATTACACACTCATCACTGCCATTTTATAACCACAATTTCCAGTCAGTTAATCATTTCATTCATCAATTAACTAGTTCAATAAAAATTTAGTCATTGGAGACTAAGATACTATTTCACATACTTATTTCCCAACTGCACAACTCAGCTATCAAACTCAACATATAACACAAATTTGTCATTCAGTCCGTCATCAAACATAACCAAAACAATAAAGTGTCACTTGCCCATTTAAAATCCAAATTTACAGTTCAATCAAGTCACACAACTTAAGCATCAATTCAATTAATTACTTTAAACATGTACAATTATCACTCTAAAACACATATACTATATTCATCATAAACCATCATCATCATACATACCTAGCTTCCTTTATCTTGGTTAAACAACCCTTTAATCATAAATGTTCCTTAGAGTTTTATTTCTCACAATATGCTCTAACTACCTATACAAACAACAAATTATATGTCTAAGTAGAAATTTACGATTACAATTGAACACAGATTCACTTTGAGTTATTTTAAATGCATCATGTGTGTACTAACTAACTAACAAAAAGTGAACTTACACTGCTGGAGATTCTAATTATTCATAAGTATAAACCTCTCTGTCATGAATTTATTAGTAATTTTTTATCGTCAAACAGATGAGAGACGAACTTTAACGGTTAGAGAGAAGGCTTATAAAGTTATCAAAATTCTTGTTAAATAGATGATGATTTTAATGAACTTCAATTATTATAATTTTGTTTATAATTTAAGCATTTATTATTAGAATATTTTAGTGTTCGATTTTTATAAAAATCATCGATTTGAGCTATGTTATTGGTTTCACATTCAACCTACTTATTTTTTCATATAAAATATTACATAAATTTTTATACTATATATTTTTTTGGATTAAAATATCCTAAATAATTGTAGTTGTAAATGGAAAAACTTAGATGAAATACTAATTTAGATCTTTCAAATTCTAATTTTAAAATAACAATTATTTTAAAATAAGTTTAAATTCTCAAAGGATAGATAATTCGAAACTAATAGAACACTAATCCCTCCGATTGCTAATATAAAACATTTTAAAATAATCACACACAGCATTGAAAGCAACTTTTAAAAATACTATTTATGTATCAAATCGGTCTTCATTATTAATAATTTTCAAGGGTTTATTCTCACCATTCTTTAGTAATAAATATAAAACTCGCCATATATGATATGATAAAGATAAAAAAAAAACATATATAAAAGTATAAAAAATACCAACAACTTCTTATGAGAAGTAAAATTACTTTATATTGAGTTTTTCCTATATATCAAACTTACTCGATTGTTACACCACAAAAAAAATATATATATATTTTTCTTACAAATCCTTCCTATAAGATCAATAACCATAAATTAGAATATTAATTAGTGTAGATTGATACTCTAATTGAGAAGTAAGCAATGTGTCTGATTTGTGACAGTAAACCCACTACAAAGCATACTTAATTAAAGACATTATTGCTTTAATAAATTTCTTACACACCTTTATCTTTTTCTTAATCAAACATCAAACATCTCGACAAATTAACATTGGGAATCTGTACGGAAAGATCTGTAGTTAGTGTAATTCCAAATCCCAATTGAAATCATTCTCTTAAATTATGTATTTATATCTCACTTCATCATTTTCTTCAATCTTCATGTTTTATCCCCTTAAAAGCAATGTGAACGTATATTATTAAAGATTGACTAAAAATTATAATGCTTTTTTTTTGGAATATTTGATTAATAATGATAATGACTTCAAGAAAAAAAAAGTCTAGCAGGATAGTTATTAGATTTATTATTTTTCCATTAAGGGTAATTTTGGCAAGTTAAAGTAAAAGGATATAAACTTAAAAGGAAAAGTTACAAAGCGTGGTTATTGACTATTTTCCATTGCTAAAGAAAGGTGATATTGATATAATATTTATATATATTATCCAAACGTATTTGTGATTTCTTGTGAATTGGACCTATAGAATGTAATTATGTTTACAATTATCGATAAATAATATGTTGACAAGCAAATATTGGAGAGTAAAAATAATATAAGGGTGGTCCTGTCCTTTACTGCATATGCATGTGAATTATGTATTTTGCTTTGGCCTATTCTCATATATTGTGTTTGCTGGGAAAATGTTTAACAAAATACATGCAGCATTCAGAAAGAAAATTACCTTTTCAAAATATAATTATGAAACTAAATATAAATTTCTAAATTGTTAAGTTTAAAAGCTTCTTAAAATTTCTATAATAAACACAAAGCACAGAATCATTTTTATTAATGGATTTTTTTCTTTCAAAAACTGATTTATTCCACCAGAAACTGTTCCCAAATGCAAACAATCTGACACTGTACTAATTAAGTTTCACAGAAGATTTATCACATGTTAAAATATTTCAAAAAAACAATCTGTTCTCCAAAAACAGACAAACACATAGTTCTAAAAGTTAACATTCCTCAAACCACAGAAACATTAACACAATGTTTTCTCTTCCATGTCAGTTTCACCACATTTCTCTGATATCTTTTGCATGACATGTATAATTTTTTCTGTATCTCTTCTGAGATCGATGGTTATCTTCATTACTCCAACGCAAAGTTTAAGAGCATGTTTCTTCAAGCACTGTTTGGACTTCAAAAGTAAATTATATCAGTAAAATAGAAACTAACCCTCTTCCCTATAATAAAAGTACGTTTTACACTATTTAACATAACGAAGATCCAAACACAGATTAAGACACTGAACATGTGATTTTGAAAAACTAACTGAGAGAAAACTCTTCACTGGTTTTTTCACTCCCGCTGAAGTAGGAGAAGTGATCAGAAACCCCCAGAAAGAGAGAGAAAGAAAGAGATTCATTAGATGCACAGACTCCAAGAACCAACCACTAAGCTAGTCACTGCATGTAGAATTTTATGAGTTATTATTTCAAAGGTAAAAAAGCTTCACATTTTCTAATTTTATCACATACATATGTTTCTAAAATTTTTAGAGTGAAGAAGAAGAGACTTGAGACGCAGCATGAGATTGGACTTGCAGTCACAACTCATTAAAAATTTGCTGATTTGCCCTGCGTGCCCAGAGGACTTGCGCCATATCCAGAGGAAAAGTCTCTCCACAGGGGCCCCCTACCCTAGTATCAGAAAACCGAAAAGCACGAAAACATAGGAAAAAATAAATAAAAATAGATGTACATTTCACACGTACATAATACTATATAGTAAATAGTATAATGCTAGAAATTAACCAGTGGATGATCAAGTGTGTGTGTGTGTGATACTTGAAAAACACTCACTATTAATTCATGTGGAAGGGTAAAAAGAAGACACAAGTAATAGCATTTTACCACATCCAACAAAGAAGACATGGAACATGATCTGCAAATTCATTACTCGTCATAAATGACCCTCCTTCAAGTACATAAACATATTTATTACAAATTTGACAGTGAATAGGTCACACAATAACCCCTCTCACTTCTTTCACACCCTTCGAGCTAGCCCTTCTACCAGTAACACTGCAGTTTCCATAGCACAGTTCTTCTTTTTCCTCAGGGCAAGTCTTACATTGCAGGTTTCAAATCAAGCAAGCATCACAACTGCAACCCTTATTATTGCAATATTATCAAACCTCTGAACACTTCCCCAGCCACGTAAATTATACTTGCCTGAAATTTCCTTTTGTCAACAATAACATCAAGGGAAGCCCTCAACCGCAATTTAAAACCTTCAATAACCTCACATGTCAAACAAATCACAACTTCTGCATAATATAAGAAAATACATAACAAAGAGAAACAAATGGAAACAACTTCACGTACTATGCATATATTACTTAGCATACAAAATGCAATTCACAGCAAGATATATCAAGCATTTAAACTATATGTGTAGACAGGTAGTCAAGCTCAGAAAGATTTAACTTGTGTTGATAGGGTTTGAATTTTGTTGCAATTTCTGATAGTTTAAAACATGACAGATAAATACATTCATGGTTGCAGCTGAAATGCAATTGCACAGACAAAAAATGGTTGTTGAGACTAAAATAAATCTCAAAGTTCCAGATACAATTACAGTTGCAGACAGTTAAAACTTCAATCATATAAATAATAGTAATATAACATGCGACTTTATTGATCTGTCTGTCTACGTATTCATATATGTCATGAACTTTGTGAAGAAATTGTTAAATGGTTTACTACTATTAGAGTTTTGATCGATCTTTGTATGACATACGGTGAGGTTTCATTAATTCTTTTCTAGGTAGGTAGAAGAAGGCCATGGATTTTTGTTAATTCTTCTAGAATTGTTTTTAAAACTGAACCTCGTATGTAGAAATTAGTTGGGACCATGAACATGTGGTGGACCTGAAATTGTAGACTATAATATAACAATGATGATAATTTGTAGAGTTTATGGTTGAGTCCTTACTATATATATGAATATATATTATATATACTACTGAGAGGTAGCATTTGATGAAGGTGGTTGAGGTGGACGCTTGCGCTTTTTTTTCTCGTAGCTGATGCCTCTAGCTTTGGCCTGAGAGTCACGAACTTCACGAAGGTAGAGTCTCACAGCACGAGCACCAAAAGGGTTGGCCTCAGGTTTTCCACCGTTCTCTTCAAACGCAGCTCTGAGACGCCCTATGAGGGCATCAAGGCTCCCCCATGCTTGGCGCAGAGGACAGGGACACGGTGCAGGAGGGTTTGGATGGCCAAAGAAGGGACAAAGGTGTGTGTGAACCTTGGTTTTCCCGAACTGGTCGAGGTATCTGAGGAACTCAAGAACATGGGCACCACTGCAGCGAGAGAGGGAAAGTGGGGGCCTGTGGTTTCTGAGGTACTGCCCGAAAGTGTTCCAGTCTCTACGCTTTTGGTTCTCGTAGCGGCTTGGGGTGGAAGGTGGTGATGAAGAGGTTGTTGTCGTTGTTGTTGCTGATGTTGTTGTGGAAGACGATGATGCTGAGGAGAAGTTTAAGGATGGGGTTAGGTTTGTGATAGTGTTGTTGAGACCTGTGTTAATCATGTCTTTGCTTGGAGAGGATTCAAAATCCTGGAATGAGCTCATGGTTGGTTTGTGAATTCTGATCTAGATTGGACTCTTTTCACTGGTTAACATGGTTGAAGAAGAGAAAAAGGAAAGGAAGAAGAAGATGAAAATGAAAACCTGATCAGATCAGATTTGAAGAAGAAGAAGAACAAGAAGAAGAGGGTAGTGTGAGAGGAAGGGTGTGAGGAAAGAAGGGAAGGGTTGGAATAATGTTATAGGTGAGAGAATGAGTTGAAGAGAGGGTAAAAGAATAGTGATTAGACTATAACATGTTTTGGTATGGGGCTAGGTTGAATTTCCTTTGGTTTTTGTGAATTCCTAGAATACTTTTGTAATATTCTAAGCTTGGTTTTCCTCTTTCTTTGAAAAAGCTATTTTACAGAAAAAAAAAATTCAAAATATTCTGTGTATGTGATTAGAGAACCAAGTTCATGCTAGCATGCTTGAAAATGCTCTAGAGTGTTGAAACCTGCATGAAGCTAGGTTTTTGTGAAGAATTTTTTTTTTTTTTGTGAAGGGATTGCAAATAGGGTATTGGTGTGAGTGAGGCAAATGGAGAAAAGGGAGGGTGTAAATGAGAAAGAAGGGGTGGTGTGTTTTGGCCTTTAGGGCTTTTGTGGAAATGAAAATAGGTTGATAGTGACAGTGAAAGGTGACTGATGCAGACAGCATAAAGTCATGGAGGGTGAAAAAAATATGAGAAAAAAATAAATGAGGGAATAACATGATTTTGTTGCACCTTCCTTTTGGGTTGATTGACAACACCTTTCCTGAAATGACAACTTTGCCCTTCTCTGTCTGATATGACTAACTTTACTTCATGAGTGGGATCATCATCAGCCAGAGCCTGAACACACATGCACAGTAGTAGTGTAGGAATAATAATTAGGGTTTGCAGAAAACAAAATGAGGAAGAAATCAGCCTCATGCATTGCATTTCAAGTGTTAATCCCCAGAGATTTCTCTGTTGCAGATCATAATCATGAAATCATTGACCACAAAGGCTTCATTAAATTAATACCTAATTGTAGAACTTGCATAGATTCTGTGTTAAACACTTAAAAGGGAAGAACAAGTCATTTCTATCACACACTCAAGTTTAATCTGTGTTAACCTTCTGATGAGTTTATGTCTAGTTAAAGTTCTTTTCACATTAACATTATATCATTTTAGTAATTAGTAAACTCAAATTTTGTTATGAAATGAAGGGCATTTAAAGAAATTCGTAAGTGTTTGAAAATATTTGTTTTATACAGTCAATCAAATATTTGAATAAATACTGTCTTCTTAAAGTGAGGTGGATTCAAAGAACTGTATCAGTATATACAGTTTCAATGAAATAATAATGATTAAAAAAAAAAGATGCAGTCTGAGTAAAGATGTAATTCCATTAGAATAATTTTCTTCACAATAAAGTTACCTGGAACAAAAAAAAAAAAATCATTGACAATGTAATTTTATATTTTTATTTGACTAGTGTGATAAGTTGGCTGACTTTGGTATTAACCAGCATAAAGGTTATATATATTTTTCAATTTGTTGGTAATATAAATATTACATATAATGTGTATATGTGCACAATACAATATAAATGCTTGTTTTTATAATTATAAATTATACATAGCAAATAAATACTTCTAGATATATAAAAAGTATATTGTTGCTAGAATGCATAATTTATATATCATATATTTTTATTTTTAATTATTGATACAATAGAAAATATTAAAATTCAAGTTGTGATTAAAGAGAATAAATATTAAAATGAAAAATAAAAAAAATTAGTTAAAACCATCTGTCATACAAACTTATATATCAGTATGTTAATATTTTAAATTTCTGTTGCCGAGATTGAAAAGATCAAATGTATTTGAAATTTGAAATATACCTAATCAAAACATAGATATATTTGTTATTAAATTTTATATATTACCAATAAATTTATAAAGAAATATTTTTATACTAATCTAGTTTTTAAATTATATAATTTAGTATCATTGTCTAATTTTTTATTAAAATTAAAAATAATGTTAACTAATGTCAAGAGACTTGTCAAATATGTTTCAATTGTAAACACAATCAAATAAATATCTAGAAGTATATTTATATTGTATTGTGCACATATAAAAAATTTGTGTGGATAATTTTTTTTATAGTATATTTTAGAAGAGAAAAAATAATAAATTATTTTTTTATAAATTAAAATATATTAATGCATAACTTAAAATAAATTAAAGAAGTAGCATGAAAAAAGTCTACAAAATTAATTATTCTAAATTTTTGAAAAAAATAGTTTCAACTTTTCTTATATTTATTTCTTTTAAATTTTGTATAAGTAAATATGTCAAAATTAAATTATGGTTTCTCACTTTTAGTGTGATTTGCATGTGAGAACCGAAAATAAATTAATATCTATTTGTTTAAATTCATATAATGATATATTCTTTATGTGAATTAGTTATATATACTTAAGTTGCTTTATATATGTGAACTAAACTTATGTTACAGATTGTAATAAAGTTTAATTGAATGATGATATATTAAAACAATGAAAATTTTGTATGTATATAAAATCCCTATACGTAAAGAGTAGTTAATCTGAATTAGTTAAATTTAACCATGATGCTCGGTTGATTTAGATAGATGCATTATATTAAATTGAAGTGAATTTTTATATATGTCTTTGGGATTATTATTTGGGATTATTTAGAAATAATGGGATTATTTACTAAAATGTTCAACTATTTATGATAGGAAATGAAGAAAATATATAAGTGCTTTTAGCTGTCGCCAGCTACCTAGAACTGTTTCCTATAACATAATGGAGTGTGATAATTAGATCATGGATAAATTTCTTTTGAGTTCTAATGACATTTAAAAGAAAAAAATTACTCATTAAGCACTTTTGCAAAAGAAATTAAAAAAAAAAACTATTTTTATTATAGGTTAAAATTAGTCTATGAATACTAAGTTAGAAATAACTAAAGAAAAACTTCATATATAAGTTAATTTTTAATTTTAATAAATATTTTTCAAGTCCTCTAAAAATATATATATTTAATGCATGGAAAAATAAAATCTTAAATTTCATTGTGTAGGTGGTTGCTACAAAAGTGACAATAATGTAGATGATGAATATTGCAACTCAATAAAAGCCATTAGACACTTTTGTAAACTACTTCACTTTTTGTGGATAGCTACTTTTTAAGAGTACACACACAAAAAAATAATAATAAAATTCCTCCAATAGCACTTATTTGTAGAATGACTTTTGTAACTTCATTTTCAATACTAGTTGGAAAAGTGCCTTATCAACGTCTTTTATTTTGTTTTTTTTAGAATTAGTTTCATTTTACTCATTTTTTTTCTACAATAATATATAACTCAAATCCACATTTTAAAACTACTAATTATGTTGTAACAAGTTTGTATTATCTTGAATTCAAAGTGTTAAAAATG
>Ga0099823_1003489_pt1 | contig 14911 bp, 5 predicted proteins | sample CowpearedBW_FD_76831 | JGI IMG/M metagenome (GOLD analysis project Ga0099823, IMG submission 76831) | Root nodule microbial communities of legume samples collected from California, USA - Cow pea red BW | ecosystem: Host-associated > Plants > Roots > Nodule | place: USA: California | collected...
AAAAAAAAAAAAAAAAAAGAATCTGAAAGATGATATTAACACATGAAAAGAGAGTCAAAGTTGGTAACATTATGTGCTATTATTTTTGTCATTTTTTTCTTAAATTGTAATTCTCTTGGACCAATACTCTTATCTGATTGCTAGATAAAATAATAATTTCTTTTAACTTTGGTGTTTTTATTAGAAATCTCACATCGATTAAAGATTTCATAATATACAAGTGAGATGCAAATCTTATGATATAAGTCGATTTTGTGGGATTGAATTAAGTTTAAAGTCCATTTCTAACATTGTATCAAACTCAGATTATAGTGTAAAGATTGTAAATTGATTTTATTTTTGATTGTAAAATTTAAATTTTTTATTGCAGAAGAAATCCATAAATAAGGATATAAATAAAAGTGTCATTGCCTCATCAAGTCTATGTTCCAGATACTTAATAAATTTTGCGGTGAAAATTACAAATTTTACACTATTAGATGCCAAAATTTGGATATACCATTAAGGAAGTTATTCTACAAGTATTTTTATTTTTATAACTTTTTATTATTTTTTCTTTATATTTTGGAGGCGATACTTTTTGTAAATATTTTTGAGAATCGATCAATTTTAATATTTTTTCACTAATAAAATTATATTTATATAAAATAAGATATGAAATATGGGAGATATAAGATATAAGATATAATGTTTAATATTATAACTATGACAAATAAAAACTATTTAAAATAATTTGAACTTAGATATGACTCGTGGCTAATATATGGCTATAAAGAATTTATGATTCTGAGGTTATCGTTGATGTAACTGTTTGTGGACTTGGAACCACATGTCTTGCAAGAAAAGTTGAGCATATTTGAGTTGGTGAAGAAAAGGTAGGTATATCTGGTGTGCAAGTTATATGTGCTTCATTAACCCCAATACTCTAACCTAACCATTTTTGTCAATTTTGTTAAATAGGAATGAAGAAAATATCAGCATTTCCCGGACTTGTTCAGTTTCTTACTACAAAACGTGGTCAACATTTTTTTCTCATAAATAATGGTCACCAAGATTTTATATTTGCTTTCTAGGGTTCAATTGAAGAGATAAGTTTGCAAAAATTGAAAAAATATTTGAATCTTGCTTTTGGGTTTATTTTTTCTTTATCAACTTATTATTATTATTATTATTTTCTATATTAAAAAAACAGAAATAAACTGAGTCAATGTTTTGGGATTGAGTTTTTGTTGTCAACGAGGTCTCATGTTTTGACAAGAAAAGAGTTGGAGTTGGTGTATGGTGTTAAGGTGTATCTATCTCAGTCTTCTAGAACATAACATCATCCTTTTGAAATATTTCTTTCACATTCATAAACAAACAAAACAAACAATACGGTTCCGATCAACAAAACAAGAACGACATCGTTTTCGGTCATCAATTGATGTGGAGTTTTCATGTCAAACAGGTCGGTTAAACGTGACCCAGCAATTTATTTACTTATACCAAATTATAAGGTGAAAATGTGGATATGACGTTCACAAATGTGTTCTTTTTTGTAACGTCCATCAATTATTAATGTTTAATCAATGTAGTCATTTTCAATTGACATACGTGGGTGGTGGCAAATAATAGTATATTTTTTTTAAAAAAATTTAAATTAGCCATGGTTTTCTTTGACAGCAGCTGACCGAGTTTTTTCAGATTAAAAGAAGAAATTAAAAAATGAGTGAATATTTAATTTTTATTTTAATTTGTTGATTGAATAGTTTACTTATTTTTCACATATCAGGCATATAATCTATTACGTGGTAATAGATTATATAATTACACAAATTATAGTACTATTTTTCATTTAATTTTTCATAACTAATTTAAAAATAACTTATTTTTATTATTATTTTTTATTAAAAATCAATTTATAAAATAAAAATTTGTACCGAGAGAGATATATATGGTACTAGATATTTATAATCATTCAACAAAAATAAATCTACGATGAATAAATTCTTTACACGATAAATTTTACTATGATAAATTTTTATATAAAAGAAAATTTAAAATTAACTCAACTTATAAAACCTACAAAACCGCTTATAAAATAAAATGGTTAAATATTTTTTTATTCTTTAAATTTTGGTGAAAATTGAAATTAAAATTTTGAACTAATTTAGTTTTTAATTATGTAAATGTATGAATTTAATCCTTTTAACAAATTTTTCTTAAGTTGATTTAACGTTCAAACACATTTCATTAAGTTGATTTGACGTTCAAACACATTTCATTATAGTGTTTAAATTTTGTTTATACCTTTGGACACATTTTTACTTCAATATTAGTTGAGAAATGGGTATAAAATATTAAATAAACTTAACAAAATTCAAAATTCAAATTTTAAAGATAAGAGACTAGACTAATTTAAAATTTCAAAAATTCTCACTATAAATCAAAGAAAAAAAAACATATTTAACCCAAAATAAAATTTACATTCGTTGTTTTATAAATTTATCTTTAATTCCAATAATTTTCCTTTCTTTATAAAGATGAAAAGCTTGATATTTATTTAACTTAATCATGGAAATAAAGGCCCTACTAAGCCACAAAAATCCCATTCTGCCGCTTGAAGGTGCGTTTCCAATAACGAAAAAGTAAAAAACAGAAGAAAGCGATTAGGGTGAAATGGGGAATATACAAGTCGAGACTTTGGGTTTCAGCATATTATTCATGCTATACTTTAACTTTTGGTTTCTACAATACAAAATTGAAAGCAAAAAGAAGTTTTGGTTGTTGTGGATGTGGACTGCATTCACTTTCTTTGAAAATTCGATCATCTAAAGCTGAAATTTGAAATAATTGTGCATTGGGCTTAGCTAAAGCTTTGATTTGATGTGCTGCAATGCAATTTGCAAAGCAAAAGCTCAAAGCACTTCTGTTTCTTAGTATTTTAATTTTCTTCCCCATGCTTTTTAAGGAAAGCACGATTCATGTATGTACAAACGAAACAACATTTTTCTGTCGTGGACTGAACATTATGCATTTTTAATTAATGATGCGAGGAACAAAGAGCTCAATACGAGTGTCGGGGACGTGATTACACGTCCAAGACGTGATTATGTGATGAGAAATTTGGTATTTAATTTTCATCGTGTTTTAAATTTTGTTGAATAAGCAACCATCGCATTACCACGAATATTATTTTTTTAGGTAATCATCCGAAAAAATAGCGATGGAAAAATATTACATGTATAAAAAAAATCTGTAATCGAACCGAATACACGATAAATAAAAAAAAGCACGTTGACTCAAAACCAACAAATTTTAAAATGACTTTCAAAAGTATATAACAATTTTGAAACAAATTTGTTATAAGCTAAGACACTGGTTTGACTGTATTAATTGTGTTAATGTTTTGTAGTTTATAATATTTTTTGAGATGCAACTTTAGTAATGTTTTCATTTTTATCTTTGACTGTATTAATTGTTTTCTTCTTTTCCTTAATTTTTTTTTTTTGTGAAATATGGATGATAAACTTATTGTATTTTCTTCCTATCCTTGATTGTTGTGAAGTTATGGATCATAAATTTGTTTGATCTATTTTTATCCTTTTTAAACATGTTTATATCATACTTTTTGTACGAGCTAAAAATTTAAGTGCTTTTTGAAAATTATTTTTCGCATATATTGTTTTGAAATTAAACATTTGATTGTATTGCGATGTTGATTAGAAGACGATGAAGGGAAAATAAAATAAATAAATCTACTACTTCACAAAATGTAAGTAACTTTTCTTATATAAGAAATTATTATTTAATTTTTACTAACAGTGTTTTTGATGAATCATATGTTGATATGTCAAGTGTAACAAAATGCTTTGAATAATTGCAATGCAATTGATATTTTTCAAATCTTAGATAAAATTAATTCAATAGTAATTTTGTGTTTTAATGTTAAAATTTGAGTTATGTTTTATGTTTTGGAATGTAATTGATTATATAATTATGTAAATATAAAGTAATATTTATATTAAAATTAGATGATTATTATACTATTAAATGAGTCTGTAGGTGATATGAGAAATATTTTGATAGAAACAAAAATAATTTATTTATGTATGTATATTGTTCTATTACTTTTAGTTGCAAAATTTTAGGGCGCTACAATTATTATGAATAATCAGGGATCAAACAATATTTTCATTTTATTTCTTTCATTCCAAAAGTGTAATAATTTTATTTAAAAAAACAATTGACATTCTCAATTTTTATTTAACCAAACTATTCTCTTTTACTAGACTTAACTTTGTCTGCAATAAATAAAAATTAGATATAATCAGACTGCATAAAAATGCTTTTTTTTAGTGTTATTCTTATCTAGTTGTGTTTTAATATTACTTATATGTTTAATTTTATACTAATAATTGTTATTCTATATAGAGTGATTTATCGTTAGTGATCTTCTAGATTCCATGGTGATATTAAAGAATTAAGTTAATATGGCAGTTTAACATTCATAGCATGTTCATAAAATTAAATATAAGTTTTAAGTATTATTATGCTGCAACTTGTATCGTTGCCTTTCCGATTCGGAAATATGACAAGAGTATGTTTGTGTTTGACGATTGAGTCTAAAATCGCGTATAAAACGCGAAATTATTGAAACAAAATAACTTTCTTAGAGGAAGAAACCGAATAATTGTTGCTTCTAAGTCAACACGTAAGTTTAATCGATTTTGTAAAATAGTTGAAAATGTAATTATTTTGTTTTATATTAAAACTTTGAAAACAAATGTGTTTCTGATTCATGTTGCTTAAACCAAATTTGATTTTGGTTCTATTGTTTTAAATTAAAGAATTTAATCTTTTATTTCCATATACACATTTATAAATCTAATTTCTCTTTTAAACTGATGGAAGTTAAAATCCGTGAATAAATATCAAGTGATAAAAGAGATCGAATTCAAAATTTTAGAAAGCTAAAAGGCAATCATTACGATTTTTTTTCTTTATAATATAAGTAAATTATGTTTTTAAGTCATTATAAAATAATTATTTCTATTTTGGTTAGTTTTAAACTTTTGAAAGTATCTTTTTTATCCGACACATTCATTTTAAGATAGCTGATAATAACATTTATTTAGATTTTGAAAATATTAATCAGTGTCACATATATTAATTAGTGTCATATAATTTTAGAAAGAGTTAAATATATTTTCTGTTTTTAAATTGTTATGAAAAATTGTATTTAATATTAGTCCTGCTATTAAAAAGAGTTAAACATATATTCTTTTTCTTACATTTAATGAGATGTGGATATTAAATTTTAGTTTATTGTCAGATTTTGTTTTTCAATGATCCGAGTGTTATTTGTTGAAAATCATTGACTTTTTTAAGAAACTAAATATTTTATAATTTAATTAAAGATAAAACGCAATTTTCTTACAATATATATTTAACTTTATTAAAAAAAATATTTAATTTAAAGGTATAACATAAACATATAGTAATAGGAAATCTTTGGTTTTACCGGAAAAAGACCGTATCTAAGTGAAAACGTGTTTTTTTGTAATTTAGTTAAAACTCAGTGTCCAGATAGCAGTGAAACGAGTTTTAGTGTATCTGTTTTGACCAGAAAAGAAACTTCGGAAACTAAAAAAATGCCTAAAATGAAAATAAAAACGCGTGCGAAGGACGCACATGATTATGTAATATGTACATGAAGTGTTAGTTTATAAAACGAAGGAAGATGATGTTCCGTTGAATTAAACGAACAAAACATTAATAAAAGAAACTGATAGACACAGAATCATAACTTTACGTAATCCATAGTTGAAAACTCTAAATTCTCTGTTCTGTTATGTTCTCTGTTCCAAAACCAAACTTCATTACAAAGAACGTTCTCTCTTCAATTACAATGAACAAAAGCAAAAACATCCTCGTCTTCCTCAACCTTCCAATCCACACACTCTTCTCTCTTTAGTGTCTTAATTCCAATTCTCTTTTTTCTTCTTTCCGACACATATTACACATACGGGCATATATACGTACATACGTAAGCTACATACAGTAAAAAATTTAATTACGATACGAATGGCGGCCGCGGCTTTTGCAATATCCGTCGCGTTGTTGGCTGCGGCGGCGGCGGTTGGTGGCGGATCGCCGGTGAGTCTGCCGCTGGAAAGAGCGTTTCCGACGAATCACGGAGTGGAGTTGAGTGAGCTGAGAGCTCGCGATGCGCTGAGGCATCGCAGAATGTTGCAGTCTTCAAACGGCGTCGTTGATTTCCCCGTCCAAGGCACCTACGATCCCTTCCAAGTCGGGTAAACTTTGTCGGTTCTTCTGTTTTTACTTTTCACCTTTTTTTCTTCTTCTTTGGTTTCGTGTAGCTGAATCAATTTCCGAGGCTTTTGGATTTGTGTTGGATTCTGAACGAGTACTTTTCTGTTCACATCGAATTGATGTGTTGTTGTTACTTTTGATTAATCTGTGACCTTCCTTTGAATTGCGTAGTAACTGTTTGAGTTTTGAAATTTGGAATTAATGGCTTATTGCAGGCTTTACTTTACAAAGGTACAGTTGGGTACTCCTCCAGTGGAATTTTATGTGCAGATTGACACTGGCAGTGATGTTCTCTGGGTCAGTTGTAGCTCCTGCAGTGGTTGTCCTCAGACAAGTGGGCTTCAGGTAAATGCAGTTTTTTTCCGTTTATCAAGATTCGGTTTCAATAAACTTCTTATAAAACACTTGCAGAAGAAGAAAAATAGGATTTTTAAACGAATTAATTCTCTCTTAGGTTTTAAATTAGCTTATCTATAAACCTATTTCGTGTCATCAGTTATGTTTGTAGAATAATAAGGTCAACAATATACAGCACCTAGAAGTTTTGAATATCGTGGTTGTTGGATTTTGTTACAGATTCAGCTAAATTTTTTTGACCCTGGGAGATCATCAACATCTTCATTGATAGCTTGTTCTGACCAAAGGTGCAACAGTGGCATACAGTCATCAGATGCCAGCTGTTCCAGCCAGAACAACCAGTGCTCATACACTTTCCAGTATGGTGATGGAAGTGGAACATCAGGCTATTATGTGTCAGATATGATGCATCTGAACACTATTTTTGAGGGTTCTGTGACCACTAATTCTACAGCTCCTGTAGTTTTTGGGTGAGTTTTCATTAGTCTGAAATGGAATTTGTATTTTCTGCTGATTTTATCAATGTTCATACTATTCCTCTTTTTTTGTGCTGGTTGGTTTAATCTTGGGAAGTGTTGATTTGTGAATGGAACAGTTGTAGCAACCAGCAGAGTGGGGACTTGACAAAGTCTGATAGAGCAGTTGATGGAATATTTGGATTTGGGCAACAGGAAATGTCTGTGATCTCTCAGCTATCCTCACAGGGGATAGCTCCAAGAGTATTCTCTCATTGTCTGAAAGGAGATAGCAGTGGAGGGGGCATATTGGTTCTTGGTGAGATTGTGGAGCCAAACATTGTTTACACCTCACTTGTTCCAGCACAGTAAGTTCCTTTCATCAGGAAAAAAAAAGTGTTTAGTGTTTGGTAAATAATATTTGCAAGGTGGGGGTAATCAAATTCTCTGGTAAATGTCTGCATAAAAATTTGTGCTTTAGTACTTGGGAGGCTGATAAAGTGTCTGCATAAAAGTTTCAGCACTACTGATTGACTAGGCTTCTGATTATCCATCTCAGGAAGATTTAAAATATAGTTTCTATGTTATGAGATGAATTGAAAGAATGTCCCTCTGTAGAAGTGTTTAGACTAACTCCTTCTTTTGCAAATATTTCAGGCCTCATTACAATTTAAATCTACAGAGCATCTCTGTCAATGGCCAAACCTTGCAAATTGATTCCTCAGTTTTTGCAACATCAAACAACAGAGGTACCATTGTTGATTCTGGAACAACTTTGGCGTATCTTGCTGAAGAGGCTTATGACCCCTTTGTCAATGCGGTGAGTTTCAGTTAGGTAATTTCATGCAATTCAGTTTATCGAAAAACGTATATTGCTTTTGATGTTTATTGTCATGCAATAATTAGCAATCACTGCTTGCTTCATGCTAGGTTGGAGGTTTATCAAATATTGATGGCAAAAATGCTTCTTCTTTTTTTCATATATGCAGATCACAGCTACAATTCCACAATCTGTACGCACTGTTGTTTCCAGAGGAAATCAATGTTACTTACTCACCACTAGGTCAGACTCAGTATTTCAAGCCTCTCCTTTTTGGACTTCTTTTTTATTTTGTTTTTCCCTTCTCATTTTCTTGGTAATTGGGTTCTAAAAAGTGTATCATCTTGATAGTCTCTTTCTCTAAATTCATTTTTATGTACTGTGTTTAGTGTCACTGACGTTTTCCCTCAAGTAAGTCTGAACTTTGCCGGTGGGGCATCTATGCTTTTGAGACCACAGGACTATCTGATACAGCAGAATTCTATTGTAAGTCTTCAAACTTCAATTGCTGTTTCTTAGATTTTTAGAACATCTTGAGAACAACATTTTCAAAGATATTGATTTGAAGTCAGAGTGAGTTGCAATTTTTGTTTCTATGTATACCTCGTGCATATTATGTCAATTTCCTTGGAAACTTCTCTAGTTCTTGTGCAGAACTAAAATATGGTGAACCTATGCATGTTACAGGGTGGTGCAGCAGTGTGGTGTATTGGTTTTCAAAAACTCCAGGGTCAAGGGGTAACAATTCTAGGAGGTATATATAACACATTAATACCATTTTTTGCATTTCATTGAGCTGAACTCAAAAGTTTGAAGCTTGAAAGAAAATTGTTATGTTGATTAGTTTTTTTTACCACTTACAAGCAAAGTGTCATATTATAATCCCCTTCTCTTTTCACCTTCTTCCTTCACCATGTTCCTCAAATCCTCACTCTATATTTTCTTGAAGAATACGACTAACATCATTTTCTGCGGTGGCAGATCTCGTATTAAAAGACAAAATTGTTGTTTATGATCTGGCTGGTCAACGCATTGGATGGGCTAACTTTGACTGTAAGTTTCAGCCACACTACCAGAAAAAAGCATATAGTAGATGGCATAATTTACTTTTATCATCGAGGTTGTTGTTCTTGAGTTCTTGCTTTTCCACCCAACCAATATTCTTCGTTGTGTTGTTCTGAGTGTGGGACCAGCATAAAAACAAGAGCCAACTTTGTTTTAATTTGTCTTTAAGACCAGCTTCTCTTCTTCTGATGCTGTTCTTTTCGAATTCAACAACGTAGGTTCTTTGTCAGTGAATGTATCTGCAACAACTGGCACTGGCAGAAGTGAATTTGTGAATGCCGGAGAGATAGGTGGAAGCATTTCTTTACGCGATGGACTTAAGTTGAGAAAGAGAGGGATCTTGGCTTTCCTTGTGCATGTAACACTAATTTACTGCATTGGATTCTTATAGCATTTACATATTCTTATACATTGTAAGAGATATTCTTTTTTTCATATGCATATTCTTTTGCCGGTATATATTTGTCACAATCGGCAAGACCACATTAAGTTTAACGTTGTTTGTGTCTCCTCTCTGCACAATAGGCTTGTTCAGTTTATCCTCAGATGACTCTGTTATCATGTAGAATCAGTTACTCTTCACTTTTGTCAGTGTTGTAAATTACTTCACAGGATTACTGTTTTTAATGCATACACATGGTATAAAATATAGCTTTTTCTTCCTCTGGTTTAATTCAGTTCTTGGTTTCTGCTTATAATCAATGTTGTTGATGAAAGCTGATATTTTAACTACATTAAAGAAGGCCAAAATAGCAAAAAATTGTGAGTAATAAAAATTAAAAAAAAAAACTTTTTAATCAAGGATAATTAACAGACCCAACCTCGAATCGGAAATGTCCAGTTAGTCTTCTAGAACAGAATAAATTAGACTTTTTTTTTTTCTTAAGTTCAAATTAGTGAATTAGAAATAAAATTTTCGCAAAGCTATATAATAGTTTCTACAAATTAATATATGTTGCTAATTTTTAATTACATTTTTTTTCTTGTGTTTTACAGGGAATTTTGTTGGAACTTATCTATGTATGAATTGAACAAGTCTAAACCCTAACTAAACAACAGAACCGTTTTAACAAAACTGGGCCTAAGCGTATTTTAAAAGGCACCTTCTTCTCGCACCTCCATAAAGTTTCCACTGCACTCCCATAAGAAAATTTTGTTCTGTTTTGTTTTTGCCCTTTCTGGAATCCAAAAATGGAAGATGTCCTCTGAATTATACAATTTAAAAGCTAAAACTGATTTCCAGATTACATAATCTGAAAGACAAAAATAATTTCTGAATCATGTAATTTGAAAAAAAAAAAGTTACAAGAAAAAATAGTTTCCGTATTATATAATAATCCGAAAGCTAAAAATAATTTTTGGATTATGTAATTCTTAATCAAATGTATACTTTGAAAGATTTATTTTAAGAAAAAAATGGAGTCTGGTTCTTAGAGTCTGTAAGTCATTTTCAACCTCTAGATTGCATAATTTTAAAATCATTTTTAATTTCTAAAAATGACTTACTAAGAGAGAGAGAAGTTTGTTCCGAAACAAATATCATGTATTCTGAAAACTTTGTTCCGAAAAAGTTATTCTGAAAAACTCATTTTAGAAAGTATATTATATGTGCTCTAAAAAAAGTCGTTCTGAAAAATTGGTTTTGGAAATCTTATTTCATAAATTTTATTCTATAAATTATGTTCTAAAACTTTTGAAAAATTTATTTCAGAATATTTCAATTCAGATATCACTTCAGCATAAGGTATATTTGTCATTTAAAAAAGGATGGGGTGCAAATTAAAAATTATGGGATGCAAGAAGAAAAATCCAATTCTGAGGGCGAGTTTTTCTTCTTCATGGGTCTATTCGGATGTTACGGGTTTCATCCTAATTCGCCAATTGCACCAATTTGTAATCAATTCCGTTATTTGTAGTTTCTCTGAATTAAAAGTGAAAAAACAAAGGAGATAAAAAAAATAACATTTGACTAAAAAGGATGTTATTTTAGAGATAGTGATCAAAAGTAAAAAAGAAATTGGAAAAAATATAAGAAAAAATTGTATTTTGAAAATTACTAGATTTATTTCTTATATTAAGAAATAATTTGACGGGAAGTTTATTTATTTAATTTAAATCAAAATTCATAAATTTATTACGAGGTACATATTATTTTTGCATGACTTTCTAGTATGAAATCGAATATTTGATCAAGTTTAAAAATGTGTTAATAACCCCGTTCAAATAATTTGTTAATAATAACAATAATAATAATCTTATACATAAATGATTAAATAATTAGTTTCATTAAATGTCGTAAAATATTTTGAATGAAGATTTAGCAAACCTTATTTTCGGTAGTAATCTCTATTGTCCTCTACAACATTCTCATCTATTTTCTTCCATTTCCCTTTCTATCTATAAAAGTTCTTAAAATCCTAATTCATTCCATTACACTCCCATAGAAATTTATCATACAGATAAAAGAAAAATATTTCGTCAAGAAAAAGTGGAATTTAAGCTTAAATTATATTGAATTTCAAGTTTTGATTATAATAGATTTTAATAACAGATAATAAAATTTAAATCTAATTCAACTTTATAAAATTAATTTAAAAAAACGAAATTTGTTCTTATTTTCATGATATAAATTGGTTTTGCTTTTAACCATGGAATTTTCTCTCATGATTTTGTATTTTTTTTAATAAATTTAAACCAAATGAATATTCAATAATTCGGATAACCTCTTAAACCATTTACTTTTAATAAAGTAAAGAATTTTTTGAAGACCCAAAGACTTTGATGAGGCAAGATGTTACTTTTATAGTTTTTTTTATATATTTTTTGTAATGTTATATTATTTATATATTTAATTTTTTTTTTAAGTATTTCCGGCCCAAGCCAAGATATTTTGATAAATTTTAATAATAAGTCTAGTCCAACTTAAACGCGTCGTAAATAACAGATGTTGTGTCTTTCCTTATTCAAGAAAATATAAAAACAAAATTACACAATAAATATCTTATTTTTGCAAGAAAATATCGCCACTTTATTCCCCTTAAAGGATAAAAAATAAATTGTACCTGCATTTGTAATTTTTACATTAACAAATTCTCGAATAAATTTCTACAAATATTCTGTCAGTGTTATGATGCTGTGTAACATATTCGATTCAATTCGATTGCATACTGATGTTTTAGCAACAAAAGGGCTTACAGTGTCAGTGATTAACTTCTTCATTTTCAATAAAATATTTGAAAAATTATTCCAATTTTATCTTATAATTAATAAATATATTCTATATAATTAATGTTTCTTAAAGACAGAGAGATAAAAATGGCGTTGAGAAGAGGTGGCATAGCGATTGGTGCGTGCTTGCTGAGAGGAAGCATGATTGCGTTATGTTCCCCTAAACGCTTTTTCAGGTGCATTCCGCGTAAGAAAACCAAGTTCAAATCCTTATACATTATAATAATCTTTTATTTATTTATTTATTTATTTATTAATACTTCAATACAACATGCACTCCATCCATCACTAACTTACTTGGTGGGTTCAACTTTAGCACCACAATTTTGGTTACTCTGTTTTTTAATGGAACATCATTAAAAATATAATGTTGGTGGAGCAATTAACCTTTTTTGGTTTGTTTAGTGAGTGCTATTAGATCAGCCTCGTACTCTGCAATCCAACCTTTTATTATTTTCACTTCCTCGTTTCTCTGCTTCACCAACCATTCTGGATCCTTTTCCGATCTTGATTGTATGTCAAGGCAATGACACCCTGAAATTGTTGTCGTAACAAAGTTGTAAAATTCATAATGAAATCTTCGTTAACTTAGAATGTGTGTATTATATGATTTAAAGAAGATATAAAGTACCATTTGCAGTGGTAACAGCAACGACACTGTTTGAAATATTCTCCAACACCCTGCGATTTTCGTGGAGAACATAAAAAGAATGCAAAAATAATGTTTTTTCTGAAGAAAATATTTACTACTGTACCCGCCAGAGCTGTAAGGATCACGCAGTCCATTGGAGAATATGATGTTGCTGGCAAACCTGTGGAGAATCAGTTTCAAATCCTGCATTTTGTATAAAAAACACCAAAAAGTATTCATATTTTATATATAATCATTTTCTATTGAAATGTGGAAGATTAGTTTATGAAAATGATGATATATGCATGGAAGAAAACTTACATAACCCCCATAATATGTGGTGACCCAATGAGGCTGAGGAAGAACACCATATAATCTACTACACTCATGAACAAATTTCTTCATGTTGAAAGGTGCTGGTGGGAACATTGAATCGTTTCTTTCATGACCTATTGGCATAACCATCTCGCTGCATGTCTGTTTATGAAGTTAATTAAAGATTTATCATGATTCTGGCTTTTAATATATTGTGTATCTTCTGGTTTAATAAAGGAACAAAATGGAACTGTCATTGAAAAAATGAACTTGAATTACCTGCCATCTCCAACCTAGGTTAGTTTCAGTTGGACGAGTAAATTCATTCATGTCATAACATGAACGAGGTCGCATGTAAGAAACGACACCTTCAAATATTTGTCCAAGGATGTCGGTTTTCTTAGCAGCTGCATCAATGGCACTGCACATAACCTTAACGCTGTTTTCAGAAGGGAAATCGTACTGAGCCGCGTCAGTGTATAACGAGTCCAAGTAGTCCTTCAGTTCAAAACTTTTGTTCAATTTCCTGAAACAGAAAAAACAAAAAACTATATTAATTGTTTAATCAACTATATAGTTAATTTGTGTAGAAACTAAGCTTACTTGCAAGTTTTAAATCTCTTGCTCAGAATTGAAAGACCATTAGGCTTCTTAGCAACTCTGTCAATTTCAGACCATGATTTACGTATAGTTTGGTAGCAGGTCTCACTAGTTTCCTGAACCATGCAAATTACGAATTGCAAATTACGAATAACAAAAAAAAGAAGAAAAAAGTTGCATATACAGATTAAAAGAACATTACTTTGAAATCCTTTGTGACAATATAGTAGTATCCGGCTTGTGGGGCAATGCCATTGAAGTAAAGAATAGGTGCTGACGAAGCAAGAGCACCCAGAGCAATGTGGGGATACTTTAGGCGAAACCATGATGCTAGCACTGCGTAATATATTTATAACAAGGGAAAGTTAAATCAAACACTCCAATTTGAAAAAATAAAAATAAAAATTCTGTCTTACTTCCGCCATAAGAGCCTCCAATAACAATAATGGGAGAATTCTGAGCAGATAAAGTTTTCTTGACGTGTAGAAGCACCGCAGCATAATCTGCTATTGCTTGGGCTGAGTTAAAGTATCCGCGAGTGGTTGCATTTCTCATGGCTTCTTTACTCGACCCAAATGGTATTGATTTCCCATAGTACCTATGCTGTTTACGAACAATAACAAACATTAGACTATGTTTGATAAGTAATGTTGTTAACATTAACAAGGTTGTTGTTACCTCAATGTAAACAATAAGAGCTCTGAAGTGAGGAGCGTTGTCTGTGGGAAAGCCAACATAGAATAGATCATCATCGAGTGGTGCTTCTGCACCAAAGAATGCAAAAATGGGTGCATTTGATTTTGGTCCAGCCCAGTGCTTGAAATCGATGACATATCTTTGGTGGAAAGTGTGGTAGCTGTCTGGTCTGTAGTTGAAGTGATCGAGCCTTTGGGTATAGTAAAATGTTTTCAGATCATTTGTTAAGTTTGATGAAGAAGAACTGATCTGGGGTTCGCGTTCCTTGCTTCTCCGCCATATTCCTAACCTTGGAATTTTCAAACCATACACATTAACTGACATACTTAGCAACAACAATAAAACCCATTGAAATGACTGCAAAATGCTTCCCATGGCTAAATCAGCTTCAGACTATATCCTCGCTTCACTACAATGATTTCCGGTTGT
>Ga0099823_1003490_pt1 | contig 14911 bp, 4 predicted proteins | sample CowpearedBW_FD_76831 | JGI IMG/M metagenome (GOLD analysis project Ga0099823, IMG submission 76831) | Root nodule microbial communities of legume samples collected from California, USA - Cow pea red BW | ecosystem: Host-associated > Plants > Roots > Nodule | place: USA: California | collected...
TTGCATATATTTTATTTTTCCTTGTCAGGTCATTCATGTGATTTTATTATATTTTGTATTCCTATTTGCGTTATTCTAAGTGAATTAAGTGATATATAAATTATGTAAGAATAAAAACTCTCTACTTTTTGTTTTTTTTTTTTTACTTGGATACGTTCACGATTTTAATAAATATACTCATTTCTTCCCTCTAAATGATGAAATATATTAAATAAGTTATGGGTGATAAAAAAACTTGTTTTTTTTAGTCCTTTTAATAAACATTGTCGAAAAAATATATATCATTTTTAGTTCTTTTAATTCTGAATATACATTGAAAAATAATATTTTGACTACTAAATTTTGATAACTTTTTTTATAATATGAGATAATATCTTCTAAGTGATTTTATAATATTAAGAATAAGAAAATGAAAAAATGAAAAATCATTTAAAAAGTGACACTTAATAATTATAAGAGAAAATTGTCAAAATTTAGTAGTCAAAACATATTTTTCTATTTTTTATAATCTACACTCTACAAAGGGAGAAATGATGAACTTTGAAGGGGTAAAATGGTGTTTTAAATTAAAATATTAAAAAGAGACAAAAAAATATTAGAAAAAAAAAACTAAAATTGGATTTTTTGTGTTTCAACTAATTAAAAACATACTTTAGTAATAAAATATTTAAGCAGTAGAAGATGATAATTGTTTTTTTGACAGATTATATAATTGCTTTTCGTTCCTCTTAAAAATATTATATTTTTGATTCTATAACATTTGTCGTCACCTTCTTTGATCTTCGACACAGCAGTCTATTAAAATCTGCTTACGTTAATGAATATTTATATGTTCAGAAGATCTAAAATAAATAATTGATTATATAAACTCTAATTAAAAAAAGCACTATATGCACATAAATATAAAGATAAATAGTTTTCCTAGCAGGAAACCATATTTAAAAAGAAGAAAAAAAAAAGCAGCTACCCATAAATATTCTAAGATAGATGAGAATATTTGTAGGCTCTCAAACATCTTCTAGCCAGAATAAAATAAAAATAAGTTAAAAACAACATAGATAATTATTTGAAACAATATGATCAAATCACTAAAGAAATAGTTTTTCTGATAAAAATCAAAGAAAAATGTTAAGAAGAAAGTGAATAAACAAAAGGGTAGGGACCCTATTGTTTGTTCTTGCCCCATCAATTTTCAAAATAAAAAGTTGTTTCCATAACTTTATTCACAGTGTTCATTCAAAAATTCAACCTAACATCACTGGAGAATTTTCATTGTACCTGTTTCCATCTTCTCACACAAGCCTTGCTCTTGAAAGCTTCTCAAGACAGAAACAAAGTTTCTATATATATATTAAAAAAAAAGAATGAACTTGTGTTTTTTTAATTGAATTTTCCATTAAAAAATGTGTGATAATTAGTATTATGACAGATTTTGTTGAATTTTTTGTATTTGTCAACACACAGTTGCTGCCTTAGGTTGGTGGAGGTAGTTTTTGTTGGTAGCTGGCTTTGCTCAGCTTCTTCATTTAAGTTCACATTGGCTTCTTCACCACATTTGTTATATTAAAAACAATGAAAACAACATCTAAAATCAATTACTATTAATATAATATAAGTTTAAAAGCAACTTTGCTTTTAATAATATTTAAAACCTTGAATGTAAATCCATTTCTTAGTCACATATATTTTATAGTTTTTCAAAGGGGATAATGTATTCAGTGTACTTTTTAACATTTTTGAAGTTCGATTTTGTTTTTCTAAAACTTTTATTTGGTTTTCTTGTTCATGTTATGTTTTTAAAGGTATTTTTGTTGTTGTAATTATGAAGGTGGAAGTATAGTTTCAGTTGGTTATTTTGTAGAGGTGCATGTGCAATTTTTTTTGTGTGTGTATATCTCAAACATGATATAAAAGAAAATACGAAAATTGAAACTGAGAAATTATATTACCAAATAATCGATTATTTGTTAACATAATTCATTGTGTTGTATATTTTTAGCTTTCCGTGTTTAAAAAATACAATGAAAAATATATTTTTTATTTTTTAAAATATAATAATAATATATAAATAATTTTAAAATGAAATGAAATAAATTTTAATTAAAATAGTTGTTATTGTTATTTTTAATTGAAAAAAAAAATCACTTATTTTTATTTATTTATTTCAGTTTCCCCACTTTTACCTTTGAATTTAAAGAAAGAGAGAATTCACGGTCTCAAACTCATACAAGTCAAGGAAGAAAAAAACAATGATGGGAACGTAAATTTCCTAAGAGGTTTCGGTGTTTGATTTCAGCAGGCAATGTTATAACTGTGCGACCAGGGAAATCAATAATTAAGAGTAGTTAAATAATAATAATAATTATCATTATAATTATAATAAATTTTCATATTATTATTACTTTTCTTTTCTTTTCTCGTCCAGTTTTACCACTATTTTTCGTTACAAGTAAAATTTTAGAAAATAAGTGAGTTCTTCAACTTCATTTTCATGAAAATAAGTCAACGATAAGCTTGATATCTACTAGTCAAATGAAAGTTAACACATGAAAATAATATATATATAAATATATATATATATATATATATATATATATATATATTTTGTTTCAAAATTTGTGTACTTCTTTGCTTTAATTTTTATATTTTAATTTTAATTTATTAATTTCTATTACTAAAATACAATAGTTTTTTTTATAAAAATATTCGTCACAAAAATATAAGAAACATCATTTTGAGATGAAAAATATCACTTTATCATATATGGTTCCAATAAAATTATTATCATAAAAAAAGTTCTCACAAAAAAATTGTTATAGCTATTTGTCACAAATTATGATGGAAAGAATTATTACAACATTAATAATTATTTAATCAAATATATATATGATCTTGTTAAACTACCATAGTTTAATATAGTTTAAGCATAAACACACAACTTGAAGTGTGAGAAAAAATTTAATAAACAAAAAAATAAACATACAGGTATATTAGTATCAAATTTTTTAGATTTTTTATTTATTTTAAATATAATTTTATAATTATTTTAATAGAGATATATTAATACTAAAACAAAATGGTTGAGACATTTTTTTTAAACATACTTTTATAATTGATTTAATAAAAAAATATTAGTACTAAAAGAAATTTTTTTAAGATCTTTTTTAAGGTTTAAAACAAATGATGTACTTGTTTTATTCTCGAATTGGTTTTGATTTAAGTAGTTTGATGGATTTAAAAAGAAAAATTGGTTCAATTTTTACTAATAAAAATTAACCATTAATATTTATCTGATAAAAAAAGAAGTGAGTACAAATAAAAATGGTATAAACTAGTCTTGACCATTTAAATCTCGTCTAAATTATATACTGAAAGTACGAGTTCATGTTTATCTAGAGAAAACAATTTGAGAATTAAAAATTAAAAGAATAAGAAAAGTACGGAACCCTTATATTGAAGGATTAATGTGGGTTTGAACAGTTCGGGTTTTATGAGGAAAAGTTAATAATGCATAAATAATTTAGGTGTTTGAATATTTTATTCACCTAAATAATTTTAGGCAATAAACTTACGTACTTTATTTTTATTATAAGATTCAATTAGAATATATATATATGTCAATTCAAAATATATATTAATTATTTTTAGACTAAATCATTCTTAAATAATAATATAAATGATAAGAATAAATGAAAAATATAAATGTAAGAAAACATTTTTATCGTTAATTAAAGTAATTTTTTTTTACTTTGATAGTTTATTGGTGGTAAAAAACTATCTGTCTTTGCGAGGTTTTCTTTTCTAAATGTCTCTTGTAAAATAAGGAGATAAACTTTTTTTTTCTCTCTTATAGGAATTGGAAAATAAAGATAGCTACAAATTACGCAATCATTTCTTTCCAAACATAATTAATTAATTAATTAATAGATGAGAAGCAATTAAATAAAAATGGAAATTTTAATTTTAGAAGAATAACTTAAATTATTAGTAAAAATAGTGCTGATAACTAAATTTAAAAATTTAAATTAATTAAAGAGGTGTTATAGTTTATAAATATGGATAGAAAAAAAAATAACCGAGTTTTATAAATATAATGAAATGAGTAATATTTAAAATATTATATGAATTATTTCATGCAAGTTGTAAATAGAAAAGGGTATAATTTTTTTTCTTAATAAGTAGGATTTCATGTCAAACCCATATGCTGACCTTTTCATCCTCATTATTAGTTACTAATTATTATTACTTAATAATAAGATGTTTTTTCTTTTACTTAATTTAATCATGAGTTTATGGCTTTCTGAAGGTGGGAACTACGACTCTTCATAGCCAAAAAGTTTGAGGGAGTCAATCTGAAAATTTCAAAAAAAGTAGTAATAATGAGTTTCAACTTTTCCTTGTTCAACATAATTTCTTAATGATAATTAATCATACTCTTAATTTCTTTTAAAATGAGGTATGCATTAGTCTATTATCATTATTGTTAGTAATTGCTCTATCTTTTCGTATAATTGAAAAGTCTTGTAAAAATAATGTTGATGGTTCGTGTAAGGATATTAATTGAAATTTTAAAATAAAAAGTTGTATTAAATATGATAAAAACATATTAATAATATTAAAAAGTATTTTTCTTTCAATTATAAATAGTATTTCGTTTTGATTGAATTCTATGTTTGGATATGAAATATTTTTAAAAAAAAATAAGTGAATGAAAAATAAGGGAAAAAGAGAGAGAATGAGTAATTAAAATTTTTATAAATTCTTAAGTTGTTAGGTTTTAGAGAAGTAGAAAATCAATTTAAGAAAAAGTGAATATATGCTACTTAACTTTAAATATTATATAAATGTTGATTTCACATTCAACATAAATTTTATTAATTTTTTTATAAATTTGGTTTGAATTTTGATTCCTGAACTTAACTTTTATATAATTTTTATTTGTTTGGATATAATTCAATAGGAAAAATTAATGAGTTTTTTATTTACTATTATTTAAATTTGTTTTGAGTACATGTTTTGGGATCTGGTGTTGTACATCAGATTTTAAAATTTGATAATTACACCTCCGGAGATTTTTATTGGATTTCATAATCTGGTCCACAATAAATCTTTTAAATTTCATAATCTACTTACTTTAACCTAGAATGGAAGGTGAGGAAGGAGAACAACATAAGATTTTGGAAAAACAAATGGATTTCGGAACAATATCTGAGTGTTACTTACCCAAGATTATATACTAATTTCCTTGTTAAGAATGGAGCAATAATGGAGATAGGAAGATGGAATAATTAAGGTTGGGAATGAGAAATAAAGTGAATAAGAGAATGGTTTGAATGGAAGAAATCTCAATTAGACAGAATCATGGAACAACTTATACATATATCATTATCTAAGGTTAGAGAAGACACATTAATATGAAAAGATGAAGAAGGGAACAACTACACTATCAAATCAACCTATAATAAGTTGCTCGGTAAAATTAATAGGAATGTAACAAAGTCTTCAAAAATTTCTCGAAGATCAAAGCTCTTCCCTCAGCCCAACACTTTGCATGGAAAGTTCTCCTCAATAGAATGACAACTAAGGATAATTTAATTAGGAGAGGTATTTTGACAGGGTTTACCTTATGTGTTATATGTAGTAATGACGAGGAAAGTGTCTCCCATTTATTCTTTACATTTAATATTGCTTACAGTGTATGGAATCAATGTCTTAGATGGGTCATAATTACTAGTGTTAATCATAATGTTGCACAACATAACATAACTTTAGCCAGTTTGACCTTATGGAATTGAATAATAAACAAAGTAGTATCTAGGGTTGTATGTGGATGGCGATTTTGTGGGATATATGGGGTCAAAGGAACAAACTTATTTTCAAAAGTGAATTGAGAGATGCTTTAAAGGTCTTTAGTCTCGCACAACTTAAAACATAGGGATGGATAACTAGTAAATACCAAAAGCCAACTTTATAAATTCTCAGAGATGTTTAAGCCCTACCACTTGTCTAAAATCCTTGAAATGACACACTAATGATTGGTATGTGGGTTGTCCTTAGAAGCACATATGACAGATAAAATCCATTGCAAGGGTAAAATGAAGATATAAAATAACTTGTCATCATCTGACCTGAAAAAAAAACAAAGAGTCATTGGCATTTATATATTATACATATACATGTATGTGTATCTACATATATAAGGGAATTTCTCAATTTTGTCTATAAAATAAAACATACATGAATAATATTCATAACCAATAACAAAAAATAATTAAAGATTCACAGTTCAACCATTTATTCTAAATCTTAATACAACTTAAAATCCACAAAGCAGTCATCGGTGTATAAGGAACAATAAAAACATCATTTGGTTAAAAAAAATCAAAAATGAAATAAAAGTAAAGAGAATTAAAATTTAAAATGTAAAAGTAAGATAAGAAAAAATGTCATACAAAAAAGCATACTCACATATGCATTTTAAAAATATTTATGTTAAATTATCATTTTATTTCACGACAATGACAATGGAATTAGACTTATCTATCTTTAACTTATTATTCATATAATTATTCTTCAACTAGACTCCTTTAAAAAACACAATCAAAACAAATCTTGAAAAAAGAAAATAGATGTAGGTTGTTAAATTAAGTAAATATTAAAATTTTATAAACAATATAAGCAATTGTATAGTTAAATTATCATCTCACTCCGGTAGAATGAACTTTAGAGTTACTACCGTATGAAATTACTGACTTTTCTTTATTTCTTTGTGTCTTAATGATTGGTATGAATTGAATTTTTTTAATAATAAAATGATTGGATCTATAATTCAAACATATATAGTTAAAATGGATTTGGATTAAAATTCAAATGGATCTGGATTAAAATTCAGATTCATTTTAACTAGATCAATTGTATTTGAATATTTTTCTATCCAATTAAAATGCATTTAAACAAGAATGAATCTGCATTGTCAATGAAACTAAATTCAATGAGATTGATCTAATATACCTGACTTATGTTGACCTTCGGCTAGTCGACACACTCAGGCAAACCTTCAATTGGGTTGACTCTAGCAGACCTTCGAATGAGGTCGACTCATGTAGACCTTCCACTAGGGTCAACTTGGCCTACCTTCGACGTAGCTGACTTGGTCAATCATTGGCCATGTAGACTCGGCTAGGCCGACTCGATCAATCTTTGACCGGGCAAATTCAATTGAAATTCAGCCAACTTTTGACTAGGGTCGATGCTGAAGTGAAATCTTAAGCACATTAAGTTCATTCAAAACCAATTTTCACTTTCTTAAAATATATTAGTAGGGAAAACTTTAGTGTAAATCCATGGACAATACTAAGTTAAGATGCATGTTCATATGAGAATTACAATAGTAAAATTTAACTACTAAAGCGCTTAACTAAAAGCTATGCTTACTTAAAAACTAGAAGTACGAAAATTCTACTTTAAATGCTTATGTGAATATTGTTATGAATGAATTAAATTGGCTACTGCAACTGATACATGAATACAGACTCGTACATATGAAAAATCATGAACCAACCAATTGTTTGATGTAAACTCACACTAACTCAATATGCACATAAGGTGTTCGAAAAAATGCAAGATGAACACGAGATAAGCTATTCACAATGCAATGTAATAGAATGTGTTCTAATGGATTAGAACAACTAATATGCATGTTTATGACTTAGTGAAACCTGAAGAAACATAAAAACACGATCAAAACTAGTAACTCATAATTCATTAGAAAACTAGAGTTCATATGACTCAAAAATGCAAAACATGAATCATGATGGATATATAGCGATGCATTGAACAAAATAAATGTTCAAAATGATTTGCAAAGAAATGAATAAAACAAAGGAACAAAAATGAAAGCAAATGATGTTGTAAAAAAGAATATCCTAAAATGCAAACCCTAAATTCTATTGAAAAACACAATTAACGAACTTGACGGTCAAAACCACTTTTTCTCGTTTTTTGAGTTTAATGCAAAATTAAACTATGCAACACATTTAGAACAATAAATCTAAGCTAAACCAATTGCTCACAATAAAAAAGATAAAGAATTCACATGCAACATGAAAAATCACAAATGGAACTACTCAAGAACACTTTGAACTTCGAGTAATCACTAATTCTACCTCCAATGACCAAGTTTAAACAAAAACCTTGGCATTTTTTGGTCTTTTGGATACACTTACTAGCATGAATCCTAACCAAATCCTAGTAGATTAAGGAAGAAAACAAGATCCAACTCGAAATCAAGGTGTAATCAAGCTAAAAACAGTGGAAAACATATGAAATGCACCACAACAACATCAGAAACGGATAATAGTGTAAACCACCAAGGATAAATGGTGGAAAATCAAAGAAAAACATGAATTGCATAAAATGTACTGAATGGCATCACAATTTCATGAAGAACTTGAATAGTATGAACTTATCTCACCTAGGTTCTTCAACTTCAAGCCAACAAAAGGGAGAGAGGAAAGCAGAGAGAAAAGAAAATTGAAAAAAAAGTGTAATTGTTCTATGATCTCTTTATATCATTTTCCTTCTCTCGAATATCTATTTATACCTACTAACTACCATTAGTTAACTAACTTAACTCCTAACTATAAAACTACTTAAAACTAGCCTAAACTAATTGAAGCTATCTAGACTTTAACAAGGCTGTTTCCCAACTCTGATCCAGTTGTCATGATTCAAGCCATTTCTTTTCTCTAGAGCTACTCAGAAAGTCACCAATTGCGCCTTCATTGCGCCTTCACTGTCCTCTCACAACTTTGTCATTGATTGGAACTACAAATGTGAAAGTCAACTCTTGCTCAATGCTTTATCATCTGAAGGTTGGAATTTGTTTCCCAGTTTTGATCTTTGCTTATGACTTTGCTTGCTCTTCTTCTAGCCTATGTTGCCTTAATACATAACTTGCAAAAACTTGTACCAAAGCTTCACAACATGAATGAAAGTGTTAGTTTGCTAAAATTCATCTTTCTATGCTAAACTTAACTTGATAAGTGTAACATGAGATTGATCCATGTCTTTAGCCTCTAGCACTCTTCTAGGGTTCTCTAGCTTCCAACAAGTGTAACTAAACTTTGCACATAGCTTTCCAAAACTGAATCAAGTATATAAGTGGAATTCCAAAAAGTCAACCTAAAAGTCAATATTTTAGATTTTGACCAAAACTTTGTAGAATTCCTTTGTAATTATTGGTTTTCCTTTCTTTGTTCTTGATCAACCCTCTAATTAATTCTTGTAGATATCCTTGGTTTACTTTCACTACACCACTTCATGTTACACAAACTAGCTATGCAAACTAATGAAAAACACTTAAACTAAGCTAGAAAACTAAACTAAATTTCTTAATGAAACTACCAAAATAGACTTTGAAATTCTAGAAAGGCTATGCTAAGATGTTAAGGCTGAAAACTATTTGAAAAAACCTAAAAATATTATTAAAAACACGTTATTAACATGAATTCTATAAAAGAAGTAAATACACTACACAAGAGGAATCTAACCTAAAATGAACTATTTAGTTATATTAATATGCTAAGAGATACCAATTAACTACCTAAAACATGACAAAATAAGTACACAAGAGGAATCTAACCTAAAATGAACCATTTAGTTATATTAATATGCTAAGAGATACCAATTAACTACCTAAAACATGACAAAATAAGTACACATAAGCTGACTTGTCCAACCTTTGGCCTAGCTGACAACTAACCTTTGGTCATAATGAATCAGGCCGATCTTCAGCTAGAGTTGTCAAAATGGGTTACCCGACTCGGTCTGGCCCGACCCACCACGAATTAGTCACTTAGTAAGTCAACCCAACCCGACTCACTTATTAGCGAGCCAAAAAAATATGAACCCGGTCTGACCCACCACGGGTTGGTGGGTTAAACGGATTGCCTCACTAGCTCACATAATTAAAAAGAAATACATTTTTTTTCTTCCATCCCAAAAATTTAAATTCTAATTGTGATTAAGATCTAAATAAACTTCAATATAATCTAAATACAATCCAAAATAATGTTCAACCCCAAATACAAACCAAAATCACAAAAATATTATGTTTGCATTTGTCAACCCAATATGTTGGCTAAAAAAATTAGCCAAACCTAATCCAAATACAAAAAAGGTGTGTGACCCTTTATCTCCAAGTGGGTTGGTAAGCCAACTCGGCTCACTCGGGTTCAACCCGAGTGAGTCAGGTTCTTGGTGGGCCAGGTAAAAAATTAACCCGTATTGAAATTTGTAAAAAACTTTAACCCAACCCAGCCTGCACCCTTGGTGGACCGGGTTGGCCTACAAGTTTTGACACACTTTAACAACTCTATCTTCACCCATGGATGACTCTGGACAATCTTCGATTGGGGTTGACTTGGCCGATCTTCGAACTTGATCAAGTTAGCCAACTCATGCGTAATTTCAGTTGGTATCGATTCGGGTCGACCTTCTCCAAGGACCAACTCGGTCATGGTCGATTTTGGTCGACTTTCGACCAAGGTTAATGCAAGGGGAGCTTCAATTTGTATAACTCAGGATAAATTTTGACTAAGTCCGACTCGAGCAGATCTTTGATTGGGATTAACTCAGTGAACCTTCAGCCTTGTCTTACTCAATCAAAATCGACTCAGGTCAACCTTCGACCAGGGCCGATGCGTGCCAATTGGGGTCGACCTTCGATCGAGACCGACTCTAGCCAACCTTCGGTTGAGACCAACTCGGTCTACCTTTGACTAGAGCCATCTCCAACTGTCATTCGACTGCAACCGACCAGGGCTAAACTTTGGTTAGGACCAACTCAACCCTATCTTTAGTTGTGGCTGTTTGAGCCAATCTTTAGTCGGGTCCAACTCAGACTGACCTTCAACCAAGGCTGACTCGACTGATCTTTGGCCAGGGCTGACTCGTGCCAACCTTCAGCCTAATCATCAACAACCTTGACTCGATTTAAATGTACCTTAATTTTGAATTTTTAGAATTCAAAAAAATAATCCAATCTAAATCCAAGTGGATTGGAATTTGGATTTTCAAAATAAAAAAAAAATCCAACCCAATTCCAATTAAGTGAATTAAATTAAAAAAAATAAATTTATAAATATTAATCCATTTAAACGAATTTAAAACAATATAAATTTAAATTATTATAAATTGATCTTAAAATTTGGATCTTATCTTCCCTTACCACGCTTGTTGACAAAACAATTACAATGTACCTAATCAATTAATTAGTTGATGAACCAATGCAAATAATGAAAACATTAAAATTTTCATCAAATGTTGATAGTTTATGATTTTTGTCAAGTGTGACAAATTACTTTGTTTAATTTGAGATTAGATCGAAGATTTTTACATCTTGAAAATTACGGAGTTGTAATTTGTTGTGAATGTGTTATGTTGATAATGTGATGTGAATTATATATTTATATATTTATATATTTATGTTGTATGATGTTTTTTTTTTTAAATTAATTCGTCTTATATATGTGAATTGTAATGATATATAATATTTGGTATAAGAAGATACGATGTTACACTTGACTATAAATATTCTTTTGAATTGTCTTCTCTTTTTCTTTACTTCAATATATAAAAAAAAAAAACTACACTCATCAAGGGTTGGTGTGACTTAGGCATAAATCCCTACTATCTAAAAATATTCATATTATATCAATTCCTCATTGTTGTTATCAATCTTATTAAAGTTAAAGGTAATAAAAATTTCGTTACTCTTCTACATAACATTAATGACCCTGTTCTTAATTTAACCAGAATGACCAACTTTTAGATTTATCATTTAACGAAAAAATCAGCTAAAACTTCTTTTCTTAATTATCCGAAAATTTTGATTCACATTACGTGGAAAAGAAATGAAGAATCTAATTAGATGTTCTAAATTGAAATCCAAAAGGTTAAGTGCAAGAATTAAAGTGTGTACGCGTTATGAAATGTGTGGCCAATGGTGGCACATGAGTGATGACGTTCCCTTAGAATTTTAGAGACAATAATCAAACCCCACCACATGATTCGGAATAAATTCCGCTAAAGCTTCCTATTTTTTGTTCAACAAAAACTTCGTTGTCTTTTTACTCCCACCACACTACTCTTACTAATATGTCTACATTTCACATTTGGGATTCTAAGCTTTGTAATAAAAATAAACAACAATCAAATCATCAATTTTAATTATTTTCTGATTTTTTTTTTTGAGTTATTTCTTATCATATTTCTTTTAAACTATGCTAGTTTTGAAGATATAGCAGAAAAATATAACTTCTACGTAAATAGAACACTCGGATCTAAAATTAACTCAAACTCAAATATTCATGTAAATGAATTCGTTTTTGTTTTAAATTTTGATATGATCTCTAAATTTTAAAAGTAAGTGAATAGAGTTTTTTTAAGACAATTACATTAAATTTTTTTGATGTGCAAAATAACATTTAACTTATTTATATCATTTTGATACGAAATGCAAGTTTAAACTACCATTTAACAAGTAAAACAAAAATTAGTGTCATTAGATTAAAAAAACTTTATTCATTTATTATAAAGTTTGAGGACTAAACTATATCAAAATTTTATAAGAATGAGTAATTCTCATTTTACATCTAAGTTCAAAGACTAAAAATATATTTAACCCTTGTAGAAATGTATTATATATCTAAATAAATATTTGACATGTGGGTAAATTTTTAATCCATAACCTCTATTCAGGTGAAAAAAAAATCTAAAAACAGATAACACCAAGAACTAAAAAAAAGAAAAGACTAAACTCATTAAACTCATCATTATTTGTAATGACTATACTATTTTTTTTAGTTTAAATCTTAAATATATATTTTGTATACAATTATTTTTTTATTTTTTGAAAAATCTAAACAATTAAGCAAAACGTGTGGTCCCCTCTAAGTTGTAGCCTATGCCTAGTTGATTTTAAATAATATTATGACAGAAAAATATAGAAAATAGGGTTTGGATTGCAATGGAAGGCTTGGAAGCTCTTTAACTTGTTCTTAAAACTGTTTGACTTTTGGTGAACGAAACACAAAGACGAAGCAAAACCAAAGCATGGTATGTGTGTTGTGTGTTCATAATAATAACCCTAAAAATGGGTGACGTTTTGTGACGTAGAACGTGAAAGATGATCCTTCTTCTATGCTTCTTCCCTAAGGACCATTTCAGGAAACATCTATGACCTAATTAATACCTAAGACCATGCCTCCTTCCTTCAACCATTCTCCACCCTTCGATTACCACCACGTGATGTCATCAACCTCATCATTGCTTTAATATGTTGTTTTTAATTAGTTACGATTATTTAGATGAGTTTAACTTTTTCATACAACTCATTTTCAAATTAAATAGTAAGAAGTAGTAGATAAGTTCATTCTTTTCATACCCATAAGTTAAAAATGAATTGTTTTTTTCTTAAATAAAAAATAAGTTATGAAAGTGTTTCTATTAACTAATTTTAGCTTATAAATAAATAATTTTTTTTCTACTAAAAGGATCTTATAAGTGTCTAAATATTTAATTCATATGTGTGAAAAGTGCACAATACATCCTAAGATGGAGGTTTTATGACATTATTTTGGGTATGTTTGGAAGAGTTTCTTTATATAGTACTTTTAATCTAGAAAAAAAAAAAGTTTCTCTAGTTAAAATTTACTTATATAAAAGTTAAGCAAATAGCAATTTAAAGAAACGATATAAGAGATTTCTTTTTTTAATGTATATATATAATGCATATATACAATTTATGCACATATAAGAGATTTTGATTTTGAAGAAGTTATGATTTTAATTTTCCTTCCAGTTTTTTTCTTTCTAGAAGTTATTGCGAGAAACTCATTTAAACATATAATTTATTATTAAATTGTAATTTTAAGAATCAATATGATGCTAAATTGTATTTGGTGAGGATAAATTTAACTATGAATAAACTTTACGATCAATTTACACTTTTTTACAAATATTCAGGATTAAGTCAAATTTTTTCCTTTTTTTTTCCTTTTTGAGGAATAAGGTATCACTTTACATATTTAAAGATCAGATATTTTTCCTTTTTTAATAAATTCTTTTTACTCATACTTATGATAGGCTAAAATTTATTATAAACCACAAAATTAGAAAAAACAATTAAAAATAATCAATAGAACTCACATTTTTTAACTTCTATAATATTCAATAAAAAAAAAGGGTATTAGGAAATATATCATTGTATTTTTCGGATCAGTTTTTCGTTAATTACAAGGGATGAACCTAATCCTTGATTCTTCCACTTAATATAATAAATTAACGGCATTATATAGGTAGTGGGAAACATAGTTTTGCTATAAAGTCAAATTACTTAAATAAGTGTATTGAGAGAACTAATTCATGAATTAATTAATAGAAGATCTAATTTGAGTGTATTAACTAAACATTACATGAAGACGTGTTGGTAATAATATCTCTTAACTATGACAAATTTTCTTTTTTAAGTACCTTGATTAGGGTCTATTAGCATTTTCTTTAAAGTAATGAAGAAAAAAAGTAGGGTATTTAATTCCAGCATGTGATAATTTTAGTGGAAGGGCTTGAATTATTTTCAAAATATTCATGTGGGTTTTGAAAATACTCTATGATAATCCCACAGAACTTAATCGAAGTTTAAAAACAATATTTGTCAATGGAACCAACAAAACTGGAGTACTGCATTTATTTTAATTTTTGAAAAAATGCTCCACATAAAATAACTGTATGCTTCATCCTTTCTTTTCCTTAAATATGTAAGCATACTTAAAACAACTTTCTATTTAGGGTAAGAAAAATAGGTCGAGTGAATAATAATTTATTTAAACGAAAACGTATAAACTTCAAA
>Ga0099823_1003494_pt1 | contig 14904 bp, 17 predicted proteins | sample CowpearedBW_FD_76831 | JGI IMG/M metagenome (GOLD analysis project Ga0099823, IMG submission 76831) | Root nodule microbial communities of legume samples collected from California, USA - Cow pea red BW | ecosystem: Host-associated > Plants > Roots > Nodule | place: USA: California | collected...
AGAGGGTATTGATACAGACCCAAATACAATTGGGTTTAAAGAGCCCATGATCCAAGAAGAGAATGGTAAGAATAGGTGGGGCAGGGTGTATGAGAGGAAACGGTCTAGGAAGAATGACATGGCACACTAGGAAGAATAAGTTGGTTAGAAGAGAGAGAAGAAAAGGGGGGGGGATGGTCATTTTGGAGGAGGACCATTGTGGTTGCTTCTTAGGAGCTTGGCTCTGGGCAGTTGGATATTCCTATCCTTCTGTATTTTTCTTGTTTTCAATTAAACTGGATCAGTGCATTCGATTCTCAATTTCTGATTTCTTTATCCTTGCAATTTAAATACTTATTACCTTATTTGTGCTTTAACTTCATTGAACTGATGTGATTCTGGCACTCAATACAGAACGTTATTCCTAAGAATTATGTCAGAATATTATTTCCGTGAACATGTTTGGTAGTGATTTGCAAATTTAAAGAACGAGATTGAGATGCCGTGTGTTGTTTATCCTTTACCATGTTTTTTCTTTTTTGAAATTGTCTCGGCGCATTAAATCTGTAGTCCCATTGCTTTTAATTGGTATAATCTAAAATCGTGTGCAACGCATAGCGCTTCTATATTAAAAATTGGGTTGTATGTAGCTTTTAACAACTAACATTTAATAGCAATTAGTTGTATGATTTTCAAAATATGGCAAGTTCTTTTATACTTGTGCAGGTCTATTTACTTTTGTCTATTTACTTTTTAAGCTTACACAAAAATTACAAATTAGCTTAACGAGCAAATAGAATTTGAGAATGAACTTTTGAACCAACCAGTCACGAGTTTCAATTTGCTTTAAATAAAACAATTATATATTTTTTTGTTTTATAATATGTGTATTAATCAATATTATCTAAAATTTTAAAAGTTAATATTAAAATAACGCATTTTCTTCTAAATAAATGTGACTTAAAATCAACCGAAGGAGAGTACAAAACATTAGAGCGTTCAACTGTGAATGAAGATGAAAACCAGGAGTTCGATCTTTTTGGTAGTAGTTTGATTTTTTGCCGGATCAGGTGCTATGGGGCAAAAGTTGTTGATCTGAATATTCTGTTTGAGAAACCGAACATGGGTACATTTGTTTCAATAAAGATAGCTATTTCATGATGAATCTGGCTGATCTTCTGTACCGGATACTGCATAACCAGCTACTGCTACTGGTTTCACAATAAGTTTAATTTAGTTACTGGCTAGCAGATTACACCAAAGAACTGCGTAATCCCATCACCAAAAATATAGGCAGAAAAAAGAACAGTTTATTAAATTATATTTATCCACTGGGTTCTCCAGCTGGTTACATGTAGTTCCAATTCAGAACACCAGAACTCAACACTATCAAGAATGTCTTAACAGAAATCTCAACTTTCTTTAATGATAGAGATTGAACATTGAAACTAAATTATTGCACGCAACTTCTCTTCCAATGATCCGTATTCAAAACCCAACCAACTGTAGCATTATGAATGTCGTTTAGTCTAACTCAAGCATAAGATTCATCAATGTTGCATTCCCCAAGAAAAACCTTGATGCTACGAGGTGATCCACAGCTGCCTTCAGCAATTAGTGCTCTGTCATTGGCAGCCATGTGCGCAATAACCTTGTAAATCATCTCAATCTGCATACAAGTGAAAAATGTTACTTAACTTCTCCAATGATCCTTAATAGACAGGGTAAAGAGGATCATATGTTTACATCTTCAGGAGCATGGCAACGTTCAGCTACTTCTTCAAGTGTCAATGGTTCAATGGGATCTTTGCAGCTGAAAACAAACAAATAAAATATTATCATCCACTTAAAACAACTCTTATAAGTTAAGACCTCAGTTAAGACCCAAAGAACCTTAGTACTCAACAAAACATCGTACCTTGCCTCATTTAGCACTGCTAACACTCGCTTCTGAAGTGCCAGTACTTCACCAGCTGCCTTTTTACCAGCCTCCACACCTAAACATTGTCATAGTTCAGACTTAGATGTGGCTCAATGCTAAAACCAACAACATAATAATACACTTCCATATATAAATTCAGTATTCTTGACTCAATTTCAAATCATTAATCATTCAATCCCCACAATACAGAACAGGGTAGGAAATTCTATATCAGACATTGTCAAAATAATAATTATCGGAAATACAGAAACTTCTAAGACAGGTAAAATAAATTATATTTTACCAGGTTGATGATAAGCATTTATGTTGACAAGGGAGGCATAAATTCCAACTGCTCGTTCGTAGAGTGCAATAAGAGCACCAACTGTTCTTGGTGTCACTTCTTGTACAGAAACTGTGATGGACTCTCTGTCATTGGCATACAGAGCTGACCTTGTTCCCTGTAGAAACTCCAATTTTAACATGAAGCGGAAAATAACCTAACAATACTTTTAAACAACACTACAAAATTCAGTAAAGAATTGTTTGATTAGTAGATCATACCTGTAGCATACCAAACAAGTAGTCACCACAAGTGACACCAGGTTCAAGTTCCCAATCATGACCGGGGGGTCTATCACGTAGCACCTCAATGAATGTCACAAAGAAATTGTGTACACCCTCCCTCAATTGTTGGATGTAGCTGCAAGGGGGTAAATGTTTAGTAGAAAGTAATCAATAAACTATACTTCTAACAATTAAGTGTGAAAACTCACGCGTGTTGATCTGTGCTTCCTTTATTTCCATAAACACTAATTCCTTGATTAACCTGTAATATCCAAATGTTAGATTCTGGTATATCATTAACTTGTAAGGGATCTAAACAGTAAATGTGATACAACAGCATGGCAGATCCAGTGTTTTAGGAAAAATAAGATCAATTGTTAAAAATGTCTGGTCAAGTTAGTCATGTCAAATGTAATGTGAGTAAAGGGGGCTCCACAAGAAAGCATGACAATGTATACATGACACCAACACAAGCCAACAATTAAAGATAACAGAGCATAGAGTTCATTAGGCTACTTCCTGACGCAGGCACAACTGTGATCTTCATTAAAAGAGACATAAAAATTAACCCAAAAAGGCAGGACAGAGCACAGAAATGTTATTTAGTTTGATGCACATAAGAATAAGACATACCCTATTACCATCCAAGTCAAACTCCTTGCCTAGAGATTCCATGACCAGCTGCTGCAAGTATCTACTGAATAATAACAGACTATCCTTGTATGGAAGAATAACCATATCCTACAGAATAAGAAGGAAAAGTAAAACAATGAGAAATAGTCAAATAAAAGAGAACATAGATGGTAAAATATCACAGTTCCCACCTTAGATCCTACACCGTCTGTAGCCCAATACCAACATAAAGCCAGCAGAGCTGCAGGGTTATTCCTTAACTGCACAAATGCAAACATTAATCAGAGTTGTAACTAGTTTCACGCATATTTCCACATGCTTCAAACTCCAGCAACATATAAACGTATTTGTCACACGAAGAATCAATAGTGTGTAACAAAGGTATGGCATTGGCAACTGATTAAGTAAGAGCAAGTTCTCTGTAGGGTACAACTCATGTATTATCATACATGAGAATCATCAGACCCATAATTCTGAAACTATTATTTAGATGAAATACAAGAAGAAAAAGGATGATTAATAATTGATGTATACCACAGTACTTCTATTTGCTTCATCCATCAATGATGCACCCGCAAGCATTTCTCTGATATCAATGCCCTAAATTAAAAGAATTGTAAGAAAACACATAATATCAAATGTATAAACATAAACAATTAATTTACATTTATGGCCACTTACCTGTAGGGCTGCTGGAAGCAGGCCAACTGCAGACATCTCTGACGTTCTGCCTCCCACCCAATCAAACATAGGAAATCTCGCTAACCAGCCTTCAATTCTGGCAGTGTTATCCAACAAAGAATTTTCTTGTGTTATAGCAACACCCTGCATTATAGCATACATTAGCAAATTGTAATAATTTCAAAGAACTGAAACTGAACTGACAGCAGATATGCAAATGATGCAGGGTCAACAGCTATTGCTGGAAAGTGTAAGTAAAGCTATGAAAATAGGAAGCATAGGAGACAGAAAATTGAAATTTTGAGAATCTACATATGGGTAACAGCAGATCAATCCAGACACAAGTTGTTTCTTCAACCTAAAAACTATCACGATGGTAGCACCATAATACTATCAGTTATCTGAACTTCTGTTTCAAACATAATAGTGCATTATAATATGGGGAAATAAAAAATATAAAATAAAAAAGTGAAAACCTGAGATTAAACCTGTTTCGGAAAATCCAAGCCTGCTTCACGAAAGGCTTTCTGTACTTCCAACAAACCATTCCTAGTCTCTGGGGTACCTCCACTCTACAGATAATTGAAATGTTCAAGTCAGAAGACATCTTTCATGCACTGACATAAGCAAAATAGTAAATAAAATGCATAGTGTCCACAAAACCTTTGAAATCACAATCACAAGTGTTGAGGCTAGCTCTGGCCCAAGCTGCGCAATCTGATGATCAATTCCAGCAGGATCCGTGTTGTCAACAAATCTTATCTGTGGTATATAAGCAGAAGAAGGCAACACCATCATTAAATGCTTACACCAAAGGAAAAAACCAAATTCACGAATGACGAGCAAATTCCCTAGCATTACTCATTCTTGCAATTCAGCATTAATAATTTATCAAGTGAAAAATTATATCAGAAAAACTTTAACCACCCAGGCATCATAGTTTCCAACCAATTTTTATGTGATAGTACACAGTTAAGCTTTTCAATTTACGAGAAGGAATCAATATATGTGAAGTAAAAAAGATTAGTCGAGACCTCAGTGTTCCAGGTCCATGTAATAATTTCTCTAACAATAAAACTAGATACCTTGAGTGGAGGATTATCAGGAGCCAGTGCTTCTGCAACAAACTGTGGTCCAAGAGCAGAACCTCCAATTCCAATAGACAGTATTTGAGTAAATCGACCCTCCGGTGACGAAGGAGGTTTAATCTGCCAAAGTACACATTGATCACCAAAACCTCAACAACGCAACAAAATCCAAGACACTTCGGATGCAAAAAGAAAGAGGGAAGGAGAAGCTACTGAACTGACCTTACCACTAACGACGTCGTTAGCGAACTTGGAAACAGCATCTAGAGTGTTCTCAATCTGCGTCTTCAGGAATGAGCTCGGCGCGCGCTTAGGGTCCCTCAACCAATAGTGCCCCACCATGCGTCCCTCATCGGGATTCGCGATCGCACCCTTCTCCAACTCTTCCATCGCCTCAAACGCCCTTTTAAAATGGGGCTCCATTTCCCTTACGAACTCGTCCGTGAACCCGACCCGACTCACGTCCAAGTAAAGACCCAGTTCTTTATGCTGGTACAGCCAATCCACGTACCTCCGCCACAGCGCACGCGGATCTTTCTCCAACCCCTTCGCCGCCACCGCCGCCCCATCCGAAACCTCCCGAGCCACCGCGCGCGGCGCGGTGAGGCTTAGGGTGCGATCGGCGCGGCGCGCGTGGAAGGAGACGTGATCTTTGCGGAGAGGTTGGGTCAACGGTGGGGTTTGGTTTGGGAATCTTTTGAGAGAGGGGGAAGAGGTGTAAATGCCTGAGATTGATGATGCCATGGTTTTGGGATGAATGTTGAAAGCTGAAAACAAGGGTTCACGTTAAGGTTGTTAGGAGCATGATACCTGGGAGAATGGAACAAACAAATGTTGTTGAAGAAGAACAGAGTGGTTTTGTCTTCGTTGAACTTGAATAAGTTGTTTTTGTAGTTCTGTGTGCTTTCTTTGTGATATTCACCACACTCACGCGCCGGTTGTTGGGTAGTGTAGTGGCACTTCCTAGGTTCGCCCTGAAGTTAACTTCAGTTTCTTCAGCTTCTCTCTTCAGTTAAAATAAACTCAACACATGTTTAACTCACACGTGCTACGATCCAAGGGAATTACTTTCATATTTGTAATAATCCAAACACTAATTTTCATCATAAAGGTATGATATCAATATTGATATAACAATGCAGTCCATGTGGGAAAATATATGATTTTTTTAATAATTTAGCATCCATTATTAATGTTTTTTTCTTTCTTCTTCTTAAAACTGGTTCAACCAACCGGGCCCTGTCTCTATCAGTGAGATTGAGAGCACGAAGCTTTTTTCCTTCAAACATGAATCATGTTTCCAAAGGTACCTTTTATTGAGTTCGAGTGTTTTTTTTTTAATTATTTTTTTATTTTAATCAATCATTTACAATCTTTTCATTTAGATTTAATTTTATTTTTTGAAAAAATAAATAATAAATAATTTCGAATATAATTTATATGTTTAAGATATTTCATTTTAAATGTTAGTTACATAAAATAAAAACTCACTCTGTGCATTGCACAATCTAAAATATTTTTTAAAGATAATTTTATATCATATTGTAAAGCATTTATTTTAATTTTAAAACATAATTTAACCATTCGCAAATTCTACAGCCAGTCTTACCTAAGACATTTTGTTTTTCAAATAGTTAATAATAAACTAAATATATCAACTTTCACATAAAATCAAAACATATAGGTTTTACAAAACGTTAGGATGTCAAAATGGGTGGGCGGGATGCAATTTCTACACCCACCCCCATTTTGGTCCTGTCCACCTAGACAGCAAAGATGGGTAGGTTAGTTGTCCCTAATTTGTTTTGCTTGCTTATTTTATTTTATTTTATTTTTTAAGATTAAAAATTAAAATTAAAATAATTAAATATTTATATTATACTTTTGTAAATATGTAAATATAGAATATTATTATAATTTAAATCATTAATACTTATCTATAATGCATCAATACTTTTGATTGGATAATGTATTTGTGTCTTCCGATCCATATATGATATTTTAGAATATTTTACCGATGCTTATTAATGAAATATCTAATTTATAAAACTTAAATATTGTTATGATGACAATAATTTATCATTTTTTATGTTAACAATTATAATATATATGACTTTCAATTGAATTCGCACAACAAAAATTATATATTTACCATGTTTTTAATAATTATTGTACATTTTTTTATATGTATATATTATGTATCGTATCCTATTATTCTTAAAATAAACATATTAGTGTGTCATATACGTATCTGATGCATGCATCATGGACACTTAGAAATTAAGTTACACTTAGAAATTAAGTTCCAAATTATTAGTTATAATAAAGTAATTTAACATGTAAATATAATAATTATTTTAATTAATTCAATTAAAAATATTAATTAATTAATTTGAAACTTAACAAAGATTTATATAATTAAATGTGTTTTAAATATTTATTTTTAAATATATACACAAATAAATTTAAAAAATAATTTTTAAAACAAATTTATAAAAATTATAAAAAAAAGGTGATGAACCAGTCCATCATATGACAGGCATTACATTTTCTAACTTGATTTTTTTATGATAGACCACCCAACCCAACCAATTTTTCGCAGGTCAAAGACAGATCGAATTGACCCATTTTGCAAAACCTACACAATGGTAACGTAAATTGGTTCATTCAATTTTGCTTTGTCTAGTTTATAATTTGTTCAAGATATTCTAGAGGGAAAATGAACTATCTTATTTAAACAATTGATTTATTAAACTATAGTTAGTCACAACATATTAAATTACATTGTGATATTACATGTTTTATTAATCAAATATTAATTATGCTAAATTATTATTTGAAGAGTTTGATTATCAAATATGAGATTCAATGCTAATTTAATATAAGAAAATATTTAAGAAATAATTCATGTAGTGGCGACATGAGAAGTGATGGTAGAAAATAGTCGTAAACTTGAGTGTGTTGAAAGTGATACCTTTTATATCACCCTATTATCAATAGGAATGCTCAAAATCTAATTGACAAAAAAATAACTGATATTCCAAATATCAAAAATTGACTAAAACTATATTTTCTTTGATTTCACTTTTTACTAAACCATTTAGATCTTAGATTGAAAATCAATAACGAAACCAAATCAAATCAACAAATTTAAGTTATAACGTTTTACTATGAGATTGTATAATCTGTTCATAAAAATGGAAAAAAGTTGAAACTATAAGTATAGTGTGAATTATACAAAAATAATTCCCACCTTGTCTTTCTATTGGCATTTTTTTCTTGCAAAATGTTTAACAACTTTATAATGGCAAAATACTAATTCAAATCGAACCACAAAACACCTATTTGGATTTTGAATTTTACATTAAAATTTAAAGTATACCAATATTTATTTCACACAACTTAAAAAAAATTATTCAAATCGAGCTGTAAACAACCCTGTCATCTTATAAGGATGATAAAAGAAATTAATAAAGAAACATAAAATATTAATAGTATTATATTTTAAATTATCATTTATAATTATTTAAATAATGAAGAAGTTAATTAAAGCACAAGAGACCAACCGATCTATCTGTCTGACAGTGGTTTGGGACAGACCTAAACAAGCTAAAATTTTCATCTTAATCGATAATTACACTTAAACAAGTATGAAAACTTACGAGTGTGGGTCAGTGCTTCCCTTATTTCCATACCAATTATTTGATGAACCTGCAGAATCCAAAAGTCAGATCCTGATATTTCGTTAACTCATGAGGGATTGAAGCATCTAAAGACTAAATACAGAAGAAAATGTGATATAGCAGCAAGGACGATCCATCTTAAGAGCAAAAATTAGGACCCCTTGACAACGATGTCTGGTCAAGTTAACAACATCAAATTTGACGCATGGGGGCTCCACATGAAAGCATGACATGGTACTAACACAAATGAAGAATTAAGAGAGGCAGATGTAGAGTTCATTGGGCTATATCCTGATGCAAGAAGAACAGTAAACTTAATTAAAAGATATGGAAAAGTTAAAACAAAAATGCAGGGCAGAGCTCATAAATGTAATTTAGATTTGATGCAACAAATTTCCTCCTCAAAATTTTGATAAGGGATGCCCCGCCACACTGTAATTTCATCCATCGCATTGCTCATTTTTCTGAATACAACACCTCTATGTGATTCTTTTCCTCGGGTGAAGGATTCTGAGCACCAATTGCTTCTGAAAATCGTATAAAAAGTTTAGGGTTCTGATGCTGGGGATAAGGAAGATCTAGCTTAAAAAAGAAAAAGACAAACCCAAAACTTACATATGATGCAACAAATTTCCTCTTGAAAATTTTATACGGGATGCCTTGCCACATTTGAACTTCATCAATGGCATTGCTATTTCTTGCTGAACAAAAAACCTCTATATCATCCTTTCCCTCCAACGAAAGATTCTGAGCACCAGTTCCCCTCTTAATATCATTACTTCATTTCACAGTTCCAATACATATCATGTATCTGTGACCACTAATTCATCAAGTAGCTCAAAAACATACAATAACTTCCTGTCTCTGCAGATTAACCCAATTAAAACATCCCATGTCTCAAGTCCTGGCTGAAAACCCATCTCCACCAAATCAAATAGTGCCCTGGCAGCATCATCTACCATCCCCCCCTTACAAAGACAAACCAAAAAATCATTTGAAGTGGCATAATGGGGCAGAAAACCCCTACTTAGCATTAACCCCAGCAACTCCTTTGCCCTTTTCAACTCACCTTTTTGGGTCAAGGAATTCAGAACAATCCTGTAACTACCTTTGTTCAAATACACACCCTGCTGTGGGAGTTTCTCAAGCATATCTAGAGCATCCTCAAATCTACCTTCTCTACACAACCCCCCAAGTATCACATTGAACGTAACAGTGTCAGCTTGAATCTTATTCTCCTTCATTTCTTCAAGCAACTGAATACCTTCACCAACTTGTCCATTCGTACACAAGTAACTGATCAAACTAGTGTATGTAACTGCATCCGGTGTCAAACCAGCGTTCTTCATCTCAGCCAAAACCCATTTTGCGTCATCCAATTTCCCAATTTTACACAAACCATTCACCAATGCTGAGTAATTATACACATTCGGATAACATCCATTACTCTTCATAAACTCGATCACATTTCTAGCGTGGTCAGGTTTCCCTTCACGGCAAAATCCATTGATCAAAACATTGTAAGTAAGAGGATCAGGCACAATGTGATCCCTCGAAACCATTTCCTCAAACAATTGGAAGGCTTCTCTGAGTCTTCCATTTCGACAAAGTCCATCCATAAGGGTCGAGTAGGTAACTAAATTAGGGTAAGAAAACTCGGAGTTTCTCATTTCATTTACAACTTCAAAAGCAGATTCCAAGTCCCCATTCTTGCAGTGATACTTCACAAGGATATTGAATATGCAAACGTTTGGCTTGTGCGTTAGACCGCGTTTGGCATGCAAGAGCAATTTTCGCGCCAAATCGACGCGGTTGGATTCGAGCAAAAGGTTGAGGCAAGTGGTGAGGGCTTTGGGGGAGGGTTTGTCCCTGACGATTGGTTGAATGGAGAAAAAAGCTTGGAGCACTTTTTCGTGAAGGGAGGATTTGGAGAAATGGTTCATGAGGTTGACGAATATACCCTCGTGGAATTTGCAGGTTTCGTAGGTCATTTGGTGAATGACTCGATCCACGGCGTGGAACTTGTTGCAGCGAGCGAGCTTTTCGAGAATGGTGGCGTAGGTGGCATTGTTGTGTTGAAACCCCTTCTGTTGTGAAACCATGTTGAATATCTTCAAGGCGTGCTGCGGGTCCTTCTCGCGTTTTATCAAATCGATGGCGACGTCGTGAGAGATGAACTTCCGCTTCCTCGGCGGTTCCGCGGCGGTTTCCGGCGGAGGGTCCGGTTTGGGTTTTGCAGGTTTGGTGAATTTGAGAGGCGATATCCATGGGAGCGATGAGGATTCAGAAGAGGTGTGCTTGCTACGGTAAATTGCTGATAATTTGATGAAGTTTGAAGATTCTACCTCACAAGTTCGTCGCATTTGGAAGTTGCACAGGGAGCGATTATTTGAAACTGAGGAGATGCACCAAACAACCAAAACCTCGCCAAAAAAATACTGTCTAACTCGGTAGGGGTTACCTAGTATTTTCATGTTCCTTTGTTTTGTTTTTACTAAATTATAACCTAATTTTATTTGCGGTATTATAATGCTAGTTAATTTGACCAATTTTCACTTGTGAAAATCGAATTAACGAATACTGTTTAAATATTTTGAAATTACAGTTGTGGATAATTTGTTTTTAGGATTAAATATTTGCTTAGTTCATAAATTTTGAGACAAAATTGGAGTACATTTTTGTCATAAAATTTTGATACATTTTTGGTATATAAACTTTAAAAATGAGTTATCCTGACTCATCCACGGTAATGTTTTTACGTGTTAAATCATCTTTCAAACTGATATTTGATTTAGAATGTTTCTGTACACAGTTTAAGTATTATTCTGAAACGTCCCTTAACACGCAACAAAAGAAAAATTATTGTAATTTAATTAAAAGGAATATATTCATTCATTTTTTATGTTTAATGACCAAATTATATAAAAAATTCAAACAAAACCAAATTTCAATTTTGTGTTACAATTCACGGACTAAAAACATATTTGACCATTGATTTTAGGTTTAGATACATTAGTATCCCTTGATTTTGAGTGAAAATTGGAATTAGTCTCTCTTTTAGACTGTTTTGGTCTCGTACGTACGGAAACAAAACCATGGACAAGTTTCATTCTCTGCTCATCAAGTCGATAGGTGATTTCTTTATTTATTCTCTCCTTATCAAAGACAAAATATAAGGAGAACTTTCTCGACCTAGGTAAACTTAAGAACACTGCCAAGATAGTTATCTCCCTTGGCAAGAGGAACGAGTGTTTTATTTATAAAAAAATAAAAGCCATACATGATCTCCATTCCCCCTCTCCCGAGTCAGAAATCTTCCCGTTATAAAAAAAATACACAGTAACCCTATCCTAATTCTCTATTGAGAAACTCAGCCGAGATCCTACTCGGTCTAAATCATGCTCGCTCCTAATCCTACTCGGATTCCTTGTTCAACCCAAATCCTACTCGGATTCCTTGAAGATTAAATAAATTTAACAAAATTTGATTAAATTATTAAATTCACTTATTTCTAAAATTTAGAAACTAAATTAAGTTAAAGTTAAAAAAATAAACTAATTTCAAATTTTATTAAAAATTAAAGAATAAAAATATATTTAATCATCATTTTATTACAGCCGAGTATTATAAATAATAGATGTAATGAAGAAAGGGCTGGAGAATATATGTGACGCCCAAAGGGAATGGGCCAACGGGCTTTATAAACAGAAAAAGGTGAAAAGAAATCCAACTCAGAAGGGGTGGGAGAGACAGCTCAATCCTACACACGCACACCATGTCTGAACTCATTCTCATTGGGAGTATTATGGTTTTTTAGTGTTATTTAATACCGTTGCATTTCAATACAGAACATAGCAGCAACAGTTACGGGTAAGAGAGAAGAAAATGGCGGAAGGGCTGAACAGAGAACAGTACGTGTACCTGGCCAAGCTGTCGGAGCAGGCGGAGCGGTACGAGGAGATGGTGGAGTTCATGCAGAAGGTGGTGGTGGGGTGGACTCCGGCCACGGAGCTGAGCGTGGAGGAGCGCAACCTACTCTCGGTCGCCTACAAGAACGTCATCGGCTCCCTGCGTGCGGCGTGGCGGATCGTTTCTTCGATCGAGCAGAAGGAAGAGGGTCGCAAGAACGAGGAGCACGTGGCGCTCGTCAAGCACTACAGATCCAAGGTGGAGACGGAGCTCTCCAACGTCTGCGCCAGCATCCTAAACCTCTTGGACTCCAACCTCGTCCCCTCTGCCTCCAACACCGAGTCCAAGGTCTTCTATTTGAAGATGAAGGGCGATTATCACCGCTATCTCGCTGAATTCAAGGTTGGGGATGAGCGAAAAGCCGCAGCTGAAGATACCATGTTGTCTTACAAGGCTGCCCAGGTAATCAAGTTCCCCCCTTTCACTCTTCAATCTCTCTTTCTCGTTTTATCGTTTTCAGTACAATTGATTGTTGTTGTTATCGTTAGGACGTTGCTTATGCGGATCTTCCACCCACCCACCCTATAAGATTGGGTCTTGCTCTCAATTTCTCAGTCTTCTACTATGAAATCCTCAACCAGTCTGATAAAGCGTGTGGCATGGCTAAACAGGTAAGGGTTAATCATGATTTCTCACATTCAAATTTTCAGGTCAACTTGATTTCAACGTTTCTGACTTCTTTCGTCAATCAATTCATTTTACTTTGCTGTGAGATTCCCCTTCCATTTAACATTTTTGAATAAATAGGAACTTTAATTTTTTATTTTTTGCCGGTATGTCCGGGATGGGCTTTTACTATCTGGAATTCTGTTTGACTTGGTATATGCCTTGTGTTGAGTAGATGTATTGTGAAAGAAGATGGGTGATTTCGTGAATTTCACTTGTTTGCCTTGTTATGAGAATCTCTTTCCTTGAATTTATCGAGGATTTCAATTTGCACGTTATTCTGTACTTGCTGGAAAGCCAGAAAAAGGTCGCTAACATAGATCGTGGTTCTTAACTATATATATGTACTCATGGTAGTTGAGGTAGGTGAGCAATAAATTGCATTGCCCATTGGTAAACCTTTTCTGGTCATGAAGCTTGGTAGGTTTTTCACTTGAGTTTAACTATTAAGAGAAAGGGGAAACTTTCAGTCAGAAACAAGTCAATGAAATTTTGTTCATCTCGTTCATAGCAGTTTTTTTTTTACTCAGTGATAGGTCATCCGCAATGTATCATGATTCCCCAATTGCAAAATCATGTTCTGAAGCAAACTGATAATTTTGCTGTTCTGCTGCAGCAAAGCAGCAAAATTGGATTTTCTCCCAAGATAAAAATGAAGTTGATGTTGTGTTGGAGAAATTTAATAACTCATCAGAACAAATTTTGTATTTTTTATTGAATTGTAACATATAGTTAATTAGTTGTGTACCGAACTCGATGACCTGGAAGTGTTGTTAACTTTAACCGAGAATGGGATTTTCATTTTCTCCCTTTGGAAAAATACACTTCAATTTGTCTGTTAGCAATCCAGGCTTATCCGTATTGGCTTACATGATTCCTTGTTTTCTGATATTCTGTCTCTCTCTTTTTTGCATTCATGCTTGGCTTCCACTGTTCTGAGTAGCTGCAACAGGAACACATCTTTATATTGATTCTGAAACCCACTTAACCGTATCCGTTTTCATGTTTGAAAGGCTTTTGAGGAAGCAATTGCTGAGCTGGACACCTTGGGAGAAGAATCCTACAAAGACAGCACGCTCATAATGCAGCTTTTAAGAGACAACCTTACCCTTTGGACTTCTGATGTCCAGGTAAACATCACTACATAAGCATATTTTCTCTTTCTAATGATATTGTCCCTTTCATATATCAAAATCTGAGTTTATCCACACTTAACACTTCCTGCAGGACCAGCTAGATGAGCCCTGATAAGTGGTATTCTTCCTCTCATGGAGGTGGGCTTTGAATGTCATCATTTCTTTGTGCTAAATTAAGAGTTGATAAAATGATTGGCAATCTGTGATATAATGCTGTATGAACAGAGACCATGCTTCTTTTTTATGTGTCATATGATATGGAAATTGGAAAGGATACTGTATAATGGGATATCGAATTAATTACATGTGTTGCAATCTTCTTTTTACCTTCTGTTTCGTGTTACTTGCAATGTCCCACAACACATAGGGTCATAACTCCTAAGTGGGACCTATTTAAGAAAAACTGGGTCAGGTGCCATTCAGGCATGTGGTCCTCTGAGAACTTGAAGTGTCATTGTAGCAACATTATTCTCTCTGTGAGAACATTTTTCATTGCAGCCATTATGGCGAATGACGCTGACAGTGACAGATATATTGTTTGCAAACATAAAATATCAAATTTCAAAGATGCCAACAGATAC
>Ga0099823_1003495_pt1 | contig 14904 bp, 8 predicted proteins | sample CowpearedBW_FD_76831 | JGI IMG/M metagenome (GOLD analysis project Ga0099823, IMG submission 76831) | Root nodule microbial communities of legume samples collected from California, USA - Cow pea red BW | ecosystem: Host-associated > Plants > Roots > Nodule | place: USA: California | collected...
TATTTACAATATTAATAATATCAATTCTTAAAATATAATTATTGTAATATTATGTATATCTTGTATTTTAGAAAAAAAATATTGTTTTTAGGACTTTGTGATGACTTAATCGTTTGTGAAGACTTGCCGATAAAAAAAAAAGTTGTGATGATTTAATCGCTTATGCTATGATATTGCTCTAATGGGTTATTTGGTTGCAGGTTCATCCAGTCCTGGAGCAAGAGCTAAGTAATTGTTAAAAACAAACGGACGCTTAACTTAAATGGACTTTAATAAATGTTTTTTTATTCATTCTATAACGGAGCTAAATTACCTTATTTACGGTGCTTTTTTGTGAGTTCTTATCTTATCTTTTACGTCTTAACATGTATAAGATTCTAAGTCGATATGAACAATGAAAATTTATTTAAATCTGAATTTAGAAACCCTTTGAAGTATTTGAAGTAAAAATAAATAATTAAGGGGACCAAATCAGTGGAGACACGTACGGGGAAAATAATATATTTTTTTTCGATAGTTGATAATAATTTTAACAAAATCAGGGGTACGCTTGTCTACCCTCACTAACACATAGGTCTGCCACTGCAAGCATAATTATTGTTGGTTTATCTTATCTTTGTCCTAACGTTGAATTGTGCAGAGAGTTTCAAGATTTCAGTCCGAATATTGTTGGGTGCACAATAGTGTAAAGTATCTAGTAATTCGACCTATCTCTCTTGTGTTGTCTTGGAAGGATAACCGTGTGTACGGGTCATATTAATGGGTTAAATTTTGCGGGTCACATTATTCTCTCGGGATTAGAAAAGGAGTCTAAGTTAGTTGATCATACCAAATACAGACTGACATTTGGATCATTGTTATATCTTATTACATCTAGACTTGATATCATATTTATTATATGTTCGAGTCCAATAATTAGAATGAGTACAATTTAAATTTATTAACGAGAATTTATTGGAGGACAATATTGTTAAAGTTATAGAAATAAGAAATTGATCAATATAATCACAAAAAACCGAAATTATATATATTATTAATAACTTTTTTATTTACTCATATTTTATTAAAGGATATCAAATCTCCTCTATTTATTGTATTAATTCTTTTTTTCAAAGTCGAGTCGATTAACCTAGGCGTACTTAGAAGACCTACCAATTTGGTCTATCTGTGTACATATTATAGGATTATAGCATCTCCATTATAAGCTTAGTTTCACCTCTCAATTATAACCTTACTAGTTTAAGTGTCATAATATTATTTGCATGTGAGACCTCAATGTAGCTCTCACTAACACTTTACTGATGTATAGAATTCTTTCTTTATTAAAATCTATTAGTTTGATTTATAAAACTTTAAATTCTCCTTGTCAACTACTCAAAAGAATTTTTAGTTTATAGTAATTATATTTGACATTCGACATGAGACTTATAAAAATTTCTAAGTCACACATGTTTATGATTTTTGTCAAAAAAAAAAGCCAAACTATTTCATCTTCCTCAAATAGCAAGATGAACGCATTGCATTGACCAACAACTGTCAAGCTCATATAAAAAAGATAGGATAATTGTTACGGTACATTATAAGCACATCAGAATTACACGTGTTCCTCTTCTTCTTCCTCAACAAGTAGTTGTTTTTGGATTGCATAACTTGTATAAGGAACTTATCTCTTGATAGAAATGAAAAAGTGAATAGATGAACTTGAGATGATAAAAATGGAAAAGTGGGATTGTTTGTTTTAAGAGATAGAAAGGTGAAAGTGAAAGAATTTGAAAATAAACTTTGTAAAAATTTGTGCCTAATTTGATGGATGTGGTAAATAAAAAATAATATTTTAATGAGTAAAATTGTTAGATCATAGTTTTATCTTTATGGTTAAAATTAATATAAAATAAAATATAATAATAATAATTATTATTTATCCATTAAGTTTAATAATAATAATTATTATTATAACATCCCTATAGGAAATTACTTAATAAATAAATAAATGCAAATTGAAATCAATACGACATAATTTTATTATTTTCCAAAAATGCGTAAAATTTAAAATGCACATAATGCACGTAAATCTCCAAATTACAAATCCATTAAAAATCATAAAAATTATACAAGTTCCCAAAATGACTGAATGAAAACTAAAATCATAAATAAACAAAATCAAAATCCTACCTCAACATCCCAAGCTAGCCCCTCTCTCTGTCTCAAGCGTCAACAACACCACTTGTATCATCATTTGCTCCCGTGTAAAGAAATATCGCCAAGCACAAACAGAAAGGGTGAACTCATAAAATAAAGAAAGATCGTATCAATTAACATAATGGAAGTAATACACCCATCTGATTCATCCTAGTTAGTTCTTGGCCAAGACCTTAATCCCCAAGGCTTTTCAACCTTTACAACACACAAATAATTAGCCTCAGATTCAGGGTTTATGATGCTCACACGAACCTGCCCTCTCATAGTCCCGCCTCTACGAACATTTCCGCTTGTAGTCCTACTCTACGGACCTGCCCGCCCGTAATCCAACACACGTGATCTACCAGCTATGTACCTCCCCGCACGCAGCATCTCTCAAGTGTGAGCACGAAACATAAGAACCTACCTCGCTCATATCCCCACACGAGAGTAACAAGATATGAACCTCCCCGCTCATATGATCACATGTTCACCACCATCTATGAACCTACCCGCTCATGGCACATCATCTCCTGATCCAAGTATATCATCACTGCTTAAAAGCAACACACACAAGCCACAAACTGTAGCATTATCGCCTGGCCCAGCCTAAGTGCCGCCAGGCGAAACCTGCACAGATCGCTTGGCGGGACGTCCTCGCTGCCAGGCGCCAAGCTCAGACAAACCCACTATTGCAGGGTCTATCGCCTGGTAGAACACACCATGCCACCAGGCGCCAGGCGCCACGCGATGCAGGGACTTCTCTAGAGGTCCTATCGCCTGGCGCACACACCCGTGTCACCAGGCGCTATACCAGTAACGAAACTTCTACTGGTTTTTATGCATCCAACCACAGATTGGCCTACAACCCAAGCCATCCCAGCAATCTAGAAATACCCTAGTCAAGTTAAGGTTACACTCTTGGTAATCCAAAGCCACCACATGGTTCAATGTCTACTATTCATAGTTGTCAAGACCATTAATCAAGACATATACTTTTACCAAGTACTTTAACTTTGCATGATATCCCAATCAAACCTATGGAAAGAAAACCACCAATCCAATACCTTACACTTAGACAGTTCTTACTACTGCTATGCATTGATATTAACACTTTTCCACAATTACCTCCTAATTCATACTACTCAATTCATAATTAATACCTTAACCCACTAATACATGACTATCTCGTGTTCCAATTGTACCTCCAAGCAAAACCTATACTTTCCAAAACCTAAAACTTTTAATTAGAATTAACATTCTCCCTTTCTTTCATTAGTGTTCCTACAACCACATATTGATATAAACATATTATCAAACCTCTTACTATTCTCATTGTCAATTACTATATGTAGATTGTTCCTTCCCGTTTCATCACCTAATTTCTATTACCACTCACTCCATAGATCTCTCCCTCATTTCCCACCACTTAAATTCGCCAAACAGTGTCTGCACCTCGTCATCGCCTAGCGGCCAGTCGAGTGTTGCTAGGCGGCGTACCAGTACTTGGCAGAACCTCCTCTCTCTAAATCTGTGAGTATCCAGGTCCTTTTCCAGAATGGTTTCAATTGCTAAAACAACCAAATCGCACCAATTCGCATAAGCTTTAATTAAATTTCCTCTTCCCAATTTAATTCTTATTAATCATATGTATGTACTCACGGGAATCGAATTCCCAATCACTCCTCCAAATTTCCTAACATGGTTTCATGCTTTATCACCCACGATTTCCCACAGTATCAACACACACACTCAAATGTTATTAATATCGTGATGGTAAATCATCTGATATGATTTATACAACAAATTCCCAGAAGTCACAAAGACTCTCGCACATAACACATCAAAACAACCCAAAACAACATTGCGTCGTCTAGCGGTAGTTCATCGCCGCCAGGCGGTTCAGAGCAGAACCCAGAAAACTGGGCATGAAAGATGAGTCGCCTGACGGCACACTCGTGTCCGCCAAGCTGTTCCTGGGCGAAACCCAAAACTTTTACGAAAAACAGCATGAATAGAGGGATTTTGATCATGCAGAGACATCGTATTCATACATTATGACACGAAATAAAACACAAATCATATATACATGCAAATTAGCTCCCAAAACCTGGAAATTCTCGCTCCAAACGGTATTCTAACCCTTTCTTGATGATGCCCAAAACCTTCCTTCCTTGCTCCACAAATTTCAACTTTCACTCTTTCTTTTCACGTGCCAGGACCACTTCCTCACTCACTCTCAATTCCCTCTGCTCAAAGATTATTCCAGAAATCCCCTAAGGGTCTTACAATTATTATTATTTTTAATTATTTTTTAATAGTTTTAATTCTACCATTGTAAAGCCCATTTTCGTTATTTTAAAGTTGTGGGTCCAGCTTTGGTAAAAAGGCCTTAGGCTAGCCCATTTGTTTCCAGTTCAAAATACTCTTTCAGCTTTCCACTCGACTTTTAATTCTTTATCTCATGCATCCAAAATAGTTCCAACTCTTTCCTCTCCTTTGAACCAAAAGCAGAGTTAGGGCACTTACAAGATCCCTCTTCAAGCTAGCCGAACGCTCCCTCCACGTAAGTTGAACACCAAAATTTTGTGTTTTCCTTTTCTTTTTCAATTTGGCTGTGTTGATTCAACTTATGGGCCTTCTTTAGAGCCTCACCTCGTCTACCTATGCTTTTGTTTTCATCTCCTTAAGTTGTTCTAGGTCTAGGTGCTTGTCCACTAAGGGTTTTCTTGTCCTCAAGTTTAGCTCTCAATCAAGGTAAGGGAAGTTAGGGTTCAATGCTTTTTAAGAGTATTGTAAGTTTTTGGGTTCTGAATCATGTTTATAATGCTTGTTTGATGTTGTGATCGCATGGAAATGATTGAAATGTTGTTTGGTTTTGGATGTCTGATGTTGCATGTGTGAGAAGGGAAGGAATCTGTTGTTTTCGCCCAAGCGAGCGATCCTCGTCTGAGCGAGAATAGCAGAAAACTCACCCAGGTTTCTGCTCAAGTTGTCGCTCAGGTGACGAGCTTCAACTTTGAGCGAAGAGTAATCTCGCTCAGGCGAGAAGATTTCGCTTAAGCGAGAAAGGCTTGCTTGAGTGAAAGAACCCTTTCGTCGAAGTGAGGACTTCTAGCTTGAGCAAGACTTGTGCAGGGAAAACTATAATTGTCGAAATGATTCTGTGATTGATTTATTTACTTTTTAGAGTACAAAGAATGATGCCATGTATGTCTTATGTGATGTAATGAGACTGAAATTGTTGTGCTTGGTATGAAATGATAACGAATGTGTGAGGATATATTTATGGCATGTGCTTGACGTAATTCCATAACTCTCTTGGGAAGATCCTATGGTGGTGCTGTTGTAGTGTATGTAATGAAATAAGGATTCAAGCAAGGCTGCATCCTGACACTCTAATGAATTAGTCAAACTCACATATAGTAGACTGGTTTAAGTGATGAAAGTAGCGAGATGTTCTAGTCTTTAGCAATAATGGCCTTAGATGATCATGGACTAACATTGTGTGTGGTAGAGTGAAGACCATTGGCAATGGCTCTACAAAGAAGTAGAGGCGACAACAAGTGCAAGCAACCAGTGAATCTGATTTCATTACATGTATCCGGATAATCGAGTTAGAGGGTCTTTAGATTGTTTGCTAGCACATGTTGTTGGAACTTAATAATCTACTTATTTATTTATAGGGTTAAATATGTTTTTGGTCCCTCAAGTTTCAACGAAATTTGGAATTAGTCCCTTATCAAAACTTTTGACCAATTTAGTCCTTCATATTTTAAAATGCGTGAATTTAGTCCTTTTAACCAAATTTTGTTAAGTTTATTTGACGTTTCAAGCGTATTTCATGATAGTATTTAAATTATTTACATTGTTTGACACATCTTTTCTTCAATATTAACTTAAATACTATCATAAAATGTGCTTGAAATGTCAGATAAACTTAACAAAATTTGGTTAAAAGGACTAAATTCACGCATTTTGAAAGATGAAGGACTAAATTGGTATAAAGTTTTGATGAAGGACTAATTCCAAAATTCACTGGAACTTGAGGGACCAAAAACATATTTAACCCTTATTTATATGTTAAAAATATTTTTCTCTAGCTTACCATTTCTCTCTGTGTCTATTTCTTGTTTGGTTTTCCTTTTTGCAATGATCACCAAATGTTTGTGTGAGCATATGTGGAGATCCCTAGTAATTACCATGGTGATGGAGGTGTTGTTGTTTAGTTAGGTTCCTTGGATTTTTGCTTATTGTTGAGTCTTTCTTTTTAAGAACAATGTTATTTGTAATTTCTTACTTTGTGAGCAATTCTTTTGACTAAACTATTTCATGTCTAAGTTATGTTTGTGACATTATTTTGTGCCTTAGTATTCCTTTCCAGTATAATATGAGATAACTGTAATGACAAATCCTTTATACTTTATGTCGTCGCTCTACTTTATATTATATTTATGTGCTATTTTGTTTATTAGAGTTTATCTATTAAATGAGATGTCACAATCATCCACATTAATACTACTGATGATGTTATTATCATTTTATTATCATTACTAATATAATTTATATTATTATTATTACTATTAATATTTATTATTATTAGTTATTAATAATATTTGTTATTGTTATTATTATTATTATTAAGTTTTATTATTATTATTATTATTATTATTATGGTGAAACATCAAAACAATTATATGTAAAAGCATATTAAAATTATATGTAATTTTTTTTAAAGTATGAAATATTTGTGTAAAAGTTATGGTAAAAAATGTAAAAGTGTATGTGATGATCTGACTTTCTCTTCTAGTTTCTTCATTCATGAAGGGATGAGAATTTTTGAGTCTTTCTCAAGTCCATTCTCTCAAATTAGGTAGTTATAATCCCTTGAACCAAACACCTACATATCTCTCTTGCTTCCTTATAAATGGTACCGTTCTGGTTTCGAACCTTAAAAAGATCATAAACAAGAACAAAACCTTCCCTCTGCCTTGATTATCAAAGTTCTTGACTTTGCTCCCTCTATGCTCTTTTCAGGAATTCTAGATAAAGGCAAAGGAAAAGATACCTCTCTCCTCTTCTATTGTCCGTTTATAAAGAGGTTTTTTCAACTGATCTCTCCACTACTCACCCATACTCCGAGTTTTAAGGCCACTAAACTACTCCTATAAACCTTTCTAATATTTAGGAAAATTCCTTAATATCAGGAGATATTTCCCTGAAGTTAACATTCTTTAATTGGCCATACTCCCTCATAGTTTGTTCATACATTACGGGCCAACAATAACCAAACCACCAAATTTGAATCTCGATTCCGAGCTAGCGTGGAAATCGGATACCGACGTCATAGGAGATCGAATGATGTCCTCAGTCCGAGATGGTACATGTACATATGTTGAATCAAACAAAACATTAATGAGAAAAGGATCCAAGCCAAGTTATTGTTGGACTATGATGTTGCACAAATCTTCACCATCACCTTCTATCCCAACTTCTTTTCTTTTTTCTCAATCATCCTAACCTCATCATCACAAGTTATTTGGTATTCTAATTTGAAATGTATATGATTATAATATAATTTATTTTTAAATATTTGATATTAAAAAAACAACACTTGTTTAAATATTAAATATTTAATATAATGTTTCCTTTACCATAATTGTTCATTATTTTATAAAAAATAATTAATTGATATTGAAACATTAAGAATACTGGTATGAGTACGGATATGAGTGTAGATCCGTTACACGGTGGGGATGGGACAAAAACTTATACCCGTTAGATTTGGGTATGAAGATTGGGATGAATTTTTTCTCTAGGGATGAGTTTGGAATAGAGAAACTCGTCCTCACCCTGCCTCATTGCCATCACCAACTGCGCCATCACTTTGGCCTGTCTTTAATTTAGAATATGTAAATGCTTATTTAGAACTTCTAAAATTACTTTTTCTACATGTTTATTTGGACCATGTTGACAATTATCCTTCTATTAATTACTTTCATGTTTATCTACTCCTTGCTTTGATGTTTTTTTATGTTCACAAATGACTAGAGTTAGTCACAATAACGAATTACATATATGTAAATAATGTTATTTATCACTTAAAGTAAATGAATTGATCAATGTCCAATCATCTATATAAATTTTATACTTAATTATAAACATAACCAACTTCATAACAATAAAATATAGATTACATAATGATTTAATCTAATTAATTAGAATTTTCATGAATTATAAAACATTAGTGATACTTGATACCACTTTTTGGATTAGATTCATAATGCAATCAATTACAACACAACCAATTTATTCTAGTAATCAATTACTTTGATTTTGTAATCGATCACAAAAAGCTTAGGTGCAGCCCACACACCCTAATAATCAATTACTTTCATGGAAGTCTGTGCATCCCTCCTAGGGGGCACGATTTCTTCAAATGAATATTTGAGGCAGATTTTCCTAATTTCCCAAAAAAACCTAGTTTCACCAATTTACTTTGTAGTTTTCTTGTTACTTGTACCAACCAAGTTTCACGTATAATAATATCCTTAATGGTGTCATGAATGAATGAGTCCAACTTGTTTATGATGTCGTAGCTAAGGTGAGCACGCTACATTCATTTCACCCTCTATTTATTTAGAGAATATTTGATATGAATTTTGCTTCCATTTGGTTATCCGTTACTTTTTTTAGATCTTCCCAACAACTATAAATAATAAAATAAATCTTATCGACATCTATAAAAAAAATCATTCAATTTGACATTAATAGAAAATCAATATTTCAAACATGTTTCAATGATAATCAAGTTAATAACGTTTCAGCCAAAATCAAACAGAAAAAATCATATTGAGAAAAAAATACAAATAGAAAATAAATAAATTTGAGTAGAAAAAAATATTAAAAATTTTACATTTTTTTTTAGACAACTTATGAAATTATCTAATTTTGAATAATTTAGTTATTCTTATAAAATTTTAAAATAATCGTATATCTTCATTTATCTACATCTATTATATCTTTGTTTTTTCTTTTAATATCTTTCTTTTTATGATATTGTATCAATTGTAAACTTATTATCTTTCTTTTTCCATATATATTAAATGTTAATGTACTTTTTTTTAGAAGAATCACTTTTCTAAAAATAAATCATTCTTTTAAAATTTCTTATTTCCCCTTTAAAAGAGTAAAGTGAATAAAAAGTACTTAGTTTCAACAATTGACTTTGCAGTTTTTTGGTTACTTGTACCAACCAAGTTTCATGTACAATATTATGATATTTTGATCCACTTTTTTTACTCATTTTTAACCCACAACTTTAATCACCATTCAATTATTTATTTTTGTAACGTCCCATTTAATAAACAAACTTAATTAAATGAAACATCGTACAATATAATATAAAGAGCAAATTTGTGGAGTATCGAAGTCACTCCTTGTAGTTGTTCAGAATAAACGAGGAAAGAATCCAAGACACACCACGATGCCAACAACAATACGAGTAAGAAGTTTAACAGTAGTAAAGTAAGTGCCCCAAGGGCAAAGAAATACATGGGCTACAGCTCTAAAGTAAATTCAGAAAAAGGTGGGGTCCGACCCAAGATGAGCTATGCAACGGAATCTCTATTACCCTATTGACCACGAGGAGTTCTCGCATATGCTCACATCAATAAATTGATGATCATCGCAAAAAGAGAAAATCATATACACAAAACATACAACAAGCAGAAAAGGTAAGCTAGAGTAGGAAAAACATTTTATCATACGATTGCATACATTTTCATAATCCAAGATACATACCTCAACCAATCATGTGATGACTCGCAAACAATACACTAAGACTCAAGACACGACTTATCCAGATACATATAATTAGTCAGATTCACCGGATGCTTGCACTTGTGGTGGCCTCTACTACTTTGCAGAGCCAATTGCCAATGGGTTTCACCCTACCACTCACAAGGTTAGCCTTAAAATATCTAAGGTCTCCTACTACTCTCACCACTTGAGTCAGTACGCTCTACGTGAGACTAACTGACTCTTTAGAGTGTCGGGATGCAATCCTTACCTTGAATCCTTACTAAATTATATAATGAGGCACCACCACGAACTTTGTGGAATTATGTCCTAAGTATGAGGCACCACCATGAGCTCCCACTAACAGGGGTCATGGAATTACGTCCTAACCAATGAGGCATCACCACGCAACCATCGTGGAATTTCGTCCTGACCAATGAGGCACCACCATGAGATCTCACCTAGAGATTCATGGAATTATGTCCTGACCAATGAAGACACTACTAATTAAATCAAATAGTATCTCCCCCATGGAATCTCCTATATTCTCACACAAGCATTTGAAGACACATATTAAAATCATACAACATATTTCTCCCTTGGAAAAATAACTAATTCTTATAATTTTTATCCAATCCAACTTAATAACACATTATGCAAACAATTTGGGATTTTAGAAATAAAACTACAGCTTGTGTAAAGCTCCAAAAATTTTGTATTTATATTCAAATTAAATATGATTTAATCAAGAACCAAATGAAACAAGAACCAACTTAATTGAATAACCATAAAGAAAGTTATGCACCAAACAAGCAATAAAGGTCAATGTTGTCAACAACCAAACTACAATGATCTTGCGATAAAAATTGCTCTCACTATAGAGCTCTAATTCAAGATCCGACCGGTCAAAGTCATGTATTAAGGATCAACTGTTAAAATATCAGCTGTTAAAATATCAGCTCGATACAACGGTTAACGAAGTAGGAACCTTCATTTTACGAAAAGTGTGCAGTGCTGTAAACAACCAAACTACAATTACCTTGCGATAAAAACTGCTCTCACTACAGAGCTCCGATTCAAGATCCGACCAGTTAAAGTCAAGAATTATGTGTTAAGGATCAGCTGTGAAACTTTCAGCTCGATTCAACGGTCAACGAAGTAGGAACCTTCATTACGAAAAGTGTGCAGTGTAGAAAAAAATAGCGCCACATCAATCAAACATATTCAATCCATAACGAAAATAAGTACACTGTATTTCAAAGAAAAAGGAGTTCTAGCTTCCCTTACCTGGAGTGAGCTAACAAAAGACTTTGACACCAAACAATGGAGTACAACAACTCTAGGGGCAGATTCAAGAGGTGGGTAGAAAATTGTTGAGCTAACGTGAAGAGAGCCAAAGTCCAAACCCTAGTAGAAGGTGGTTGCATCTCTAAGAGATGGGAAGAAGTAGTTTTTCTGAAAAAATGAGTGGAATGAGATGGTTAGGGCAATAAGGATCTTGAATATCCTATGGGGCAGCCATTAGGCCCAACATATGGGAATAAGCCCTAAAACATTATGATTGAAAAATAAATGAACCTTACAATTTTAATTTTTTTAGTGGTGTAATATGATAATTTAAGAGTGATTGAAATGGTAGATTAAAATTAACTCAAAAAAAATATGTCAAAATATTATTATCATATCTTTAATAATGTTATGAATGAATGAGTCAACTTGTATGATGCGGTAACTAAGGTAAGCACGCTGCATTCATTCCACTCTGTAACATTGATATGCTAAGATGCCAACTTTTAATGCTTTATTCAATGGAATGCCACTATTCTCAACAAATTCGGCCCTTTTACTACGTGCTGTCCATTTCGTTATTATGTTTTGAGCTAGCTTCTGAAAATGTCTTCATCGGTGTGGTTAATCTATTTCCTCCTTTTTCAACATATCTCTTCTCTGTGAAACCAATTCTCAAGTCAATTCTCTATCTTATCTAATTCTGTCTTACATACTCAGAAGTTGCTAAATCTTGACTAACTTCTCTTACTTCATCTAAATATAGCGTTAGTATATTAATTGAAATATCTTTTGCTTCGTTAATTATTACTTTCTTTAACGCCGACACTTTATATCTGCTTATCAGGATAGTGTTTGGTCTAATCAATATGGTTGGGTTGAGATGTTTTTACTGAAATTGAGAAAATTGGTATTAAGTCTTCTACATTGGTATAAACCTCAACCCACTGGGCGCGTGCATGCGTGACCTTCCAGAACACTTCATCGGATAAATTGACTCCTAGTAGTCAAATATAGCAGCTTGAAGGATATAATATAACATACGACATCCTCATCCATTTTTAATACCCAAACAAATCACATTCCAAACAAACATGTCTTCAACCTTCACCATAGTTTTACTCATAGTTGTGTTCTTGGGCAGTGCACTCTCGGAGCTATGCAACCCACAAGACAAGCAAGCCCTTCTCCAATTCAAGAAAGACCTTGGCAACCCCACCACTCTCTCCTCATGGCTTCCAACCACCGACTGTTGCGACAGAACCTGGCAAGGTGTTTTATGCGACACCGACACCCAAACATACCGCGTCAACAACCTCGACCTCTCCGACCTTAACCTCCCAAAACCCTATCCCATCCCTTCCTCCCTCGCCAACCTCCCCAACCTCAATTTTCTCTACATTGGTCGCACCAACAACCTCGTCGGTCCGATCCCCCGCGCCATCGCTAACCTCACCCAACTCCGTTATCTCTATATCACCCACACCAATGTCTCCGGCGCAATACCCGATTTCTTGTCACAGATCAAGACCCTCGTCACCCTCGACTTCTCCTACAACGCCCTCTCCGGCACCCTCCCACCCTCCATCTCTTCTCTCCCCAACCTCGTTGGGATCACCTTCGACGGCAACCGAATCTCCGGCGCCATCCCCGACTCCTACGGCTCCTTTTCCAAGCTCTTCACGTCGATGACCATCTCCCGCAACCGCCTCACCGGGAAGATCCCGGCGACGTTTTCGAATCTGAACCTGGCGTTCGTTGACTTGTCTCGGAACATGCTGGAGGGTGACGCGTCGGTGTTGTTCGGGTCGGGTAAGAACACGCAGAAGATACATCTGGCGAAGAACTCTCTTGCTTTCGATCTGGGGAAAGTAGGGTTGTCAAAGAACTTGAACGGGTTGGATCTAAGGAACAACCGTATCTATGGGACGCTGCCTCAGGGGCTCACGCAGCTTAAGTTTCTGCACAGTTTGAATGTGAGCTTCAATAATCTGTGCGGTGAGATTCCTCAAGGTGGGAACTTGCAGAGATTTGACGTGTCTTCTTACGCTAACAACAAGTGCTTGTGTGGCTCTCCTCTTCCTGCTTGCACTTGATCATTTCATTTCCAGATTTGGTAATATATGGATGCATAATGTTTGCCTTTGTATGAACATCTATGGTGGTGTCTGCACCTCATCAACGCTTAGATTGAGAAAATTATTTTATAGGACATATGATGTAATAAATGTCTTCTATCATTATCCATCCTATAAAGTGAATAAAAATGTTTACTTTTGTTAGTACTATTCGCTCTGTCCCACAGTTAAATATAATTTTTTTATACATTTTAACTAAAGTAACACTTCCTCCGTAGATAGATCAAACTTATTTCATTCATTCCTTTAACAAAGCGACTAAAATAAGTTAAAAAAATTATTTAGTGGAAACAAATTTAAATATTAATATTACTTTATAATATAAATATCAATTATTTTTTAGATAATTATAAATACTAAAACTTTGTATAATTTGTACCTGGAGGTAATACTTAGGAAGTGTTGCTCTGCTGCTACAATAATAAATTTACTACACCCAACATTTTACTTTTAGTATAGTTGTTTAATATACTCTCATTATCACAACAAGTGGTAAGAAAAAAAAAATCTAAAAATAAGTATTTTCTTTTTATATTCTCATAAGTTCAGGTCAGATATCAATTTCATATGAAGATTTTATTAAAAAAAACATGAATATAAAATACGAGGGATCACACTAATTTCATGACAAAAATACATTACACATAAGACAAAAAATACCAATAATATGAAAAAATTAAGTAACATACACAGATGAAAAAAGTGAACAAAAACAATACCACTAAAGCTCAATAATTAAATTCCTTAACGTATTAAACCCACCCACAAATAAAGGACCTTTAAAACTTATTATATCTTTTAAGAAATTATTATTTTAGAAGATTTAATATTAATTTGTTTTTGTCTACCTAACCTGACTTCCTTGTAATTTCAAGTGGTTTGTTATCCTTCTCAAGTTAGAATTTTGGTTTAATTATGTCTTTGATCTCTATTTTGGAGTCAAAATCTCAAAATGGTACCCAAATTTTTAAAAGTCTCAAAATGGTCTCCTTTTTTGTTGAAACGTCTCACGTTTGCCCTTTTCGTTAAGTCAAGATTGACGCTGTTAGAGGGAGTGCCACGTGTCAGTTCCTCGATTTTTTGACTTTTTTATTAATTTTTTTTTGAATTTTTTTTATTTTTTATTTTTATTTTTTAAATTTTAAATTTTTTAAAAAAATTAAAAAAATTGTCACGTGTCAAGTTGTCATTGTACCACGTGGCGGTGACAGTGACGCGTGTCATATTACGCCACGTGTCATTTTCTTAGTCCTAATTTGGTCCATTTATTTTAATTTGTCTCAATTTAGTTCCAATTTTTGTAAAAATTAGCAATTTTGTCCCTCTCCAAATTGAAATCAAATTTAATTTTATATAAATGTACACAAATATTTCCATCAAAATTGATATTTCAAGTAAATATTTTTAACCAAATTATGTTCATTTAATTAATATTTTACATTGAACTTTATTTAAAATGGTGTAAAAGTTGTTAATAGAAAATAATGTTAATAGAAAAAAA
>Ga0099823_1003501_pt1 | contig 14899 bp, 7 predicted proteins | sample CowpearedBW_FD_76831 | JGI IMG/M metagenome (GOLD analysis project Ga0099823, IMG submission 76831) | Root nodule microbial communities of legume samples collected from California, USA - Cow pea red BW | ecosystem: Host-associated > Plants > Roots > Nodule | place: USA: California | collected...
ATAATAAAAATATGTATAAAAATAAAAAAAAAAAAAACTAGTATTGCATATTAAATTATATTTAATGGATTTCAGTAAATAACTTTCTTATTAATATAGTATAATAAACTTAATTATCTGTTTTTAATTATATGATATAGAGAGAAAGAGATATAGTTTTTCTTTTAATATTTGTTTGTTCAAATGGCACCTTCCATTATATTTGGTCTAACATTTTATCTCTACCTTTATACACTCTTGCTTCACAAATCCGAAAAAGACAATGTGAGAAATGCCATTTATTATAATCTACACCTTAAAAAGTATATGTATATTGTCTAAATATAGATTATATATGGTATATTTGCAATATGAAAACATATATTGTTCAATATAAAGTCTTGAAACTATGTTATCTTAAGCTTCTCATCACATATTTCTTAGCTTTCAAATCTCCCTCTAAATAATAAATAAACATATTTTCGTAATATTGTTTGAATGTGTATTGTTGAATATGAATATATTCGATTTGTTTAATTATGCATGGAAACTAGGATGAATATATACATATTTTTTCTCTTAATATATATCTCCATTTTAAATTATTAAAACATTTTTAGTTTATTAAATAATTTAACAAACTTAATTAACTTTTCTTTTGACTTTATTTTTATAATTTATTTTTAAGACATATTTTATTTACTTTTATAATTATTTAATTTGAACTTTTTTTATGATTGTTATTTGATATTTATATAAATATTATATCCTATTAAAGGTAAAAATAAGAATAAAAATAAACTTTTATTTCAAATAATCGAATCCACACTCATCTCGTTTTGTTTTTACGAGTACTTCTTCTCATATTGAACTACTACAAAGAAACTCTACATAATTTGTTATTAATAACTTGTGAGCACGTGTTATTTTCTTTTCATTCACAAATCGCACATTTTTGTTTCTCTTAATGTTTATTTGAGCGCTTTCATTATTTTTATTTCTCCATACAAAAAACAGAGAATATGTTGTATGTCTCTTCTTCTTTTTTTCTCATTCTAATTCGTTTATTCTATTTGTTTTTCTTACTATCTTTTTTGTTTCTTTATACATTTTTTATTGTATTATTTATTATTAATATTTTTATTATTACTACTATTTATGTTATCATAATTTTGTTTTCAAATTTAAAATTTTAAAAAGTTGAAAAATTAAAAAATATAAAGCAAATATATAATCAAGTAAATGATGAATAAAAGTTGAAGTAAATTAAATGGTTAAATATGTTTTTGTTCCTTAATTTTCAGTAAATTTTGAAATTAGTCCATTTCGAAACTTTAGACCAATATAGTCATTGATCTTTCGAAATATGTGGATTTAGTCCTTTTAATCAAATTTTGGTAGATTTATTTAATGTTTTGTACGTATTTCAGGATTGTATTTGAGTTGTTTATATTGTTTGACACATTTTTGCTTTAATGTTAAGTCAAATATTATTATGAAACGCGCTTGAAATGTCAAATAAACTTAACAAATTTGATTAAAATGACTAAATCCATATATTTTAAAAGATGGAGGACTAAATTGGTCTAAAGTTTTAAAATAGATTAATTTCAAAATTTACTGAAAGTTAAGGGACAAAAACTTATTTAATCCCAAATTAAATGTACAACTTTTTATCTATAAAGTATCTTAATTGTGTAATTTTGTATAGACATTTTGTTAACATTTACAAAGGATATACGTCATGATTATCGAACAAATAATAGAGTTAGTAAGGCTTTTAAAAAGTGTTGGTTTAATATTTTTTAAACAATTAAGGAAAATAAATGTTTAAACAATAAAAAAAAATGCTTCCGCAATTTGACAATTTTCAAGAATGATGAGTATAATTTACTCAAATAATAATTAAGAGGGACTAAAGTCGAACAATCTTAAATTGTAGTAACTAATAATGAATTAAAGACGAAAACTTAACTTGAATAATAAAAAACATAAATATCAAACATTAAAAATAAATAACTCGTTCTTACCTATTTCTTAGTATCATGAAGAATTTTAGAATTTATGTAGTTTGTTTTAAACAAGTATATATGCATTACTCTACATTGGTGTCCTCTTTTTCTATTTATAATTTTTTAAGATATATATTAAACGTTGTCTATTTTATTATATTTTTTTAGTTTTAATCTCACCTTCTCTTATTTTAAAATAATTATCCTACTCAAGAAAAAAAAAACACACTACAAAAGAGGGACAAAGTGGAATCCACCCTCCTATGAGCTTCAGTAGAGAAAAAGAAAAGGTAAGTACCGTACGCAAAATAAACTAAGAAAATAAATAAATTAAATACTTAATTATTAAATTCTAAAAATTTATGTTTTCGTTCCTATATATATATATATATATATATTATTTTTATCAATCAACAATATGATTAAAATAAATAAATCACCATGGCTTTTGCTTATATAAAAAATCATATTTCACTATAAAAAGTATACATACATGAATAAAGGATGAAACATGTTTGGATGAAAATTCTAAGCCGATTTAGAGAAATCTATGCTTTTATAAATGAAATTTGATTTAAGAATTACCACTTTTGTAAACCTTTTTATTTGGCACAACTCTGTTGGATTTTATGTTAAGTTTAGAGTATGACCACATGTTTATATGTTAGATTACGATACTTGAGAAGCTTGCTACATATTTGATAATAAATTATCTTGAAGAATAAAATATTTTAGATTACAAGTTAAGAATTCGAAAATGAAACTCATTTATTGCATGCTAATTTATTTTATCATTATTGGGTTTTAAATTGTGGAAGAACAAATGCTTTACTTTCTTTCATATAAAACTATTAAATTTCATGAGTTGACGTTCCATCTCATTTATTTATCTTTTTATTTTATTCCATCTATAGCTAAAAATTCAAACATAAAGTAAAGATGCTTCTTTTAATTTTTTAACACGTGATATACTCCCTCCTTTTCTCTCTTCACTCCTCTTTTTATAAACACGGATCTAAATCTTATATAAAGAAGAGTGTTCATGATTACATTATGCAAAAATATAAATCACTCAAATTCAATCTAAATATTGAATTAATTGGGTGTTTTTAATACGTGAGTACATATCAATTCAATCCAATGAAATTTATTATTTACTAGATCGAATAATGTTTTATGTTAAATCCATACTTTCAACTTTCCTATTAATATAATATATTTTCTATTTTTATTTGTTATTTTACATATATATAATTCAGAAAAAAGAAAGAAAAAAGTCACATTTTTTTGTCTTAACTTCCTTTTTCAAACCTCTATACCATGCTACTTTTTTAGGTTTTGGTTTAATTTATTTAAATATACTATTTAGTCAAAATACAAATAACATACATATTGGATAGTATATTTTAAATGTATTTATAAATAAATGTAATATATTTTAAAATTTGTAAATATTTATTTTTAGAACGCATATTATTCTAGTCAAAAGTAAAGTATTAGTCAAATATTCAAAGTATTTTGTCTCCGTTTACTTTCTAAAGTTCTTTTATGCATATTTTTTTTTCGGTCTTCGGTGGTGTTCGATCTTTGTTGTTCACCAAACTCTCTATTTAATTGGTGTCATTTGTCATAACCAGAATGGTTACTTACATAATTAGCATTCAACCTCTAATTTACTATATTAGTACTTAATCTATCAGTATTAGGTTTAACAACTCAATTAATATTGAAATTAAGACCCAATTGACATTCACCTTAACGACTCAATCGATATTAAATCTAACATCACAGTTATAAACCTAAAGTCAACTGATCGTTAAATATAAGATGATCTCATTAAAATTTAATAGAAAAATACATATATGGATGAATGAAATTGAATCCAACTGAAACATATCCTTATACACACCTTAAACACTCCTAATATGTATAAGGAAAAAAAAAAGGAAGAATCTATCGAAGTCACATCAGAGAACTCTCACACACAGACACAAGTGCAAGAAGGTTTATAAATAGGCACAAGCACATTAATTTAGAAGGTGAATTAAGGGGAAGGAAAAGATCAATGGAGGATCCCCTTGTAATTGGACGTATAATAGGAGAAATTTTGGATCCTTTTAGAAGTTCTGTGAGTCTGAGAGTTGTTTATAAGAATCAGTATGATGTTATGAATAGTTGTGAGTTGAAACCTTCCCAAATTGTGAACAAACCAAGAGTTCTTATTGGTGGAGATGATGACCTAAGAGTCTTTTACACTCTGGTATGCTACTTCCATAGTTTCTCTTTCACATTTTTCTTCATTTATCAACACTTTTTTACACACTCTGCATTAATTCTTCTATAACCAGATAGTGGTGAACCCTGATGCTCCTAGCCCAAGCCACCCATGTTTGAAGGAATATTTGCATTGGTCAGTGCCTTCTCTTGCTAATCTATAACTTTTCTTCACTTCCTTCACTTTACCATAATCTCAAACTTCAACACAAAAAAAACTTCTTTCCTTACTTCAACATTTTAATCATCAATTTTATGTTAAGGAGAAAAGAAAGAGCCTCTTATTTTATAATAATCAGAATTCCATAATTATGTTCTTGATTTCGATCCATGTAGTGCAAATCATACATAAATTAATCTAGATTTTGAAGTGTTGGACTAAGTAAAAAATATATAATAAGAATCATGTCAAACAAACGAATTGAACATTGGTAAATAAATACTAAGAACGCTAATTAAGGAATTAAAAGAGCGTGTAACATTTTTTTTTCTCCATAACTCCATTCTCCCATAATTTCCAATGAATATTTTATCCATTAAAGTAATATTTTAATTTAAGGTTTTTTTTACACAGGAATTTAGAAAAAATAATATATACGTAGCTTATTGACATAATTTTACTAGTGATCTTACTTTTCCGATAAATACACAACTTAGTTTTCTCTATCGGAAATATAAATATTTTAGTAGTTTGATCGGACAAATTACTCTTCTCTATTGGAAATATAAATATTTTATTAGTTTAATTCGAGAAAAAAATCAGAATAATTAATTAATACTTTAAAATTTGAAAACATTGACCACAATAGTTTTGAATTTGACAAAATTATTTTATTGCCTTAATCCCTTATTCTAAATGGTCGCCAACAAGACTCTTTAAATCGTTTTTACTCGCTATAATTTAGGTTATTACTTCTTACACCATATTCCTACTTCATTTTTCGAAACACATTAAAATAAATCTGGAAAATTTTCTCCGGTGGACAATCATCACACTTGTATTATGGAAATAATTTTTTGGAGGCTTTTGATTAGGGGTGCACCAAGAAATTTGATAGGGTGCGGGAAGTCTTTTGTCACTGGTTGTTTGGCCCAAGTTTTTGCAGACATAAAAGTTACTTTAAAGCTCTTTTTAAAAAAATAATAATAATAGAAGTTGTTTGGCAATATTCATCTGGTTTAGTTTAAAAGTTTTTTTAACCTAAAATTTGTTTATGAATAGATAATTAACTTTATTTAAAATTAATTGCCTTATTCAATGAAAAATACATCCAAAAATAATTATATTATGTAAAATTAGTTTATTCAAAAATATGTTTATTTTAACAATAACAAAAAACTACATATATAGTATTCAAATATACAAATATAAAAATTTAATTTTAAAAACGTTCATGAATATTAATTTTGAAAATTATTTAATATTATGTTATTGTAATTAGTATGAATTAAATAGATTAACATATATAATATTGAAGGTTTATATGTTATTGTTCAATACAAATTTTAAAAGAATAAATTGATATATATTAAAAATTTATTCAACAAATATACGAAAATAATTAAGAATAAGAAACTTCATTACATATTAACAAATATAAAATCTGAAATGAAATTGAAATCAACAAATGGTAGTCATAAACATTTTGAAATATAAAAAAGTAAATTTCAACGTAATCAATGCATTTATATTGTTTTAGAAAAAGAGAGCTTCACATTAAATAAATATGATTTAAAATAAACTAAAATAAATAGATATTTTTTAACATATAAATTAATATTTTGTGTGTTGACGGAATGCGTAGGTTGGTAACCAATATTCCAGCTACTACTGCGGCAAGCTTTGGTACGGTTACAACATTTAAATTTGTAATGTTTTTTTGTCGGAATGGGTTAATTTTGTTATGGTTATTTGTGTGGTATGTTACAGGACACGAAATCGTGGAATATGAAAGTCCACGACCAACGTCGGGGATTCATCGTATTGCTTTTGTGTTGTTTCGACAATTGGGTAGACAAATAGTTCATGCTCCAAGATGGCGTCACAATTTCAACACCAGAGATTTTGCTCAAGTTTACAACCTTGGATTACCGGTTGCTGCCGTCTATTTTAACTGTCAACGTGAAACTGGTTGGGGTGGAAGAAGAGCTTAACCTTATCAATATTTTAACCAATAAATTTTTATTATTTTTTCCTATAATTTCAAGTGATTTCAAAATATAAAAAAAAAAAAATTTAAAAAATATCACTTCGAATTATAAGAAAAAATTAAAAAAATTAATTTCTTGAAAAATCATTCTCTCATCCTCGATTATCAAACCACACTTTCTATTATTCACTTCACTTCACTTCTTGTATACCTTTCTCTTTGTATATCTCTTTTTTCTTCGAGCAGAATATATAGCAACAATATTTTCTGTAAGCATTTTATTTCTTTTATTTTGTTCCAGTTGAATTTTAAACCTATCACATTCATTTAAAATATCATAAAAATACTTCATTTAATTAAAATAAAAACAGAAAGAAACAAGAAACAAATTTAAAATTTAGAAACTAAAATCCGAGGGAAAAAAATAGAGAGTCTAAATTGTGGAGAATAAAATACAATTTAAACCAAGAAACAAAAAATATATTTTCAGTGGCTAGTAAATTCGAAGGAATTAAATAAAAAAATTACGAAATGTAAAGAAACTCTGATGGATCCTTAGGCCCGTGACAGAAGCCCTAAAGGCATCGGATAGATCCAAAGTATTTTTCTTGGGCCTACACTATTTGATTGCTCTTTTTTTTTTTTTGTTTTCTAAACTCCACCCCAACTTTCTTCTTCTCCGCGAGACACTAATTTTTGTTTTTCTTTTCTCTTACTGCTATGCTTCTTCTCCTTAGTCCATTTCCTCTTATTCCCTTTCGCATAAATAAAATACAAAAAACAAAAATCGATTTATTTGGGTTAACGTTTATTTTTTTGGTTTGTTAGATTGAACGTTTTTTAATTTGGGAAATGATCACAATAACGAGAAATTCGTATTCGATTCACATTATGTGAAATCAATTAGTCGCAATATGACAAACAAAATGAAGAAAAAAAACTGTGATAGAAAAGAAAATAATGAAAATGTTTGTGTTATTAGTCAAAAAAGGTGGTGCCACCTAAAAACACGTTATTAGATCTACCGTTATATAATAATAGCAATATCGGACACATAAGCCTATTTTCAAGGACATAAATACGTATTTATAAACTAAAATAGGAATAAATATTTATTTATTTTTTAAATTAACACATGGCATGTCGAAAGAAAAGCTGTGAAATATTGTAAAATATAATATTAGCATTTTTTTATTATTATAATTGTTCACAACTCTTTTTTTTTTTTTTTAAATCCAAAATAATTGTTTGAACTTTGACGGGGTAAAATTTTTGTCTCCAATATTAACTTTCTCACAAACCTAATTTCTCTGATATCAGTTTTAATCTTTTAGAAATTCAGTCAAAATAATGTTACAGGTTTAGATGGTTAACTGGATTTGAAAATGAATCAAATTTTGAAATCCAGTTAAAAACGACTACCGTATTTCGAAATCCGTTTATAAAACTCGTCAAATTTCGAAATCCGATTAAAAATTCACACAGATTTCGAAATATGATTAATCACTTTCACGGCTTCCAAATCTATATTTGCTTAAATTTTGTTTTCAATTAAAATTTAATAAATATTTTAATTAATACGTTTTTATTAAATATTGATTTATATTAACATAAAAAATAAAATATATTATATTTGGTTCAATTTTAATTTAATAAAAATTTATTACATATTTTAATTAAGATATTTTAATATTTAATATAATTTACTGTATATTAACTGAATTCCAAAATCTGTTTAACATATTTATTTAAATTTTGTTTTAAATTAAAATTTAATAAATATTTTAACTAGAATAATTGTTTTTTATTATTTATTTAAATTAACATAAGCATAAAACATATTTTAATTTTAGTTTAATTTTAATTCAATAATAATTTAAACAAAATTTATTAAATATTTTAATTAATATATTATAATGTTTTAATATAATTTATTATATATTAGCATTATTTCAGAATCCAATTAACATATTTATTTAAATTTTATTTTAAATTAAAATTTAATAAATGTTTTAATTATTATGATCTTTTAAAAAATTTATTTAAATTAATATAAAAATAAAATATAATTTATTTGGTTCAATTTTAGTTTAGTAAAGATTTAAACAAATTTATTAAATATTTTAATTAGTATATTATAATATTGATAGAATTTCGTATATGTTAACCGTATTAACGTATTTATATAAATATTGTTTAACTTAAAATTCAATAAATATTAAAAATATTTATTTAAATTAACATAAAAATAAAATATATTTTATTTTACTCAAATTAAATTAACACAAATGTGTATAAAATTAAATAAAGTATATTAATTATTATATTATAATGTTTTAATAACATTTAATATTTAATATATGTTAACCGGATTTCAAAATTGAGTTAACTTGTTTATTTAAATTTTATTTTACGTTTAAATTTAATAAATATTTTAATAAATATTATAGAAGAGTATATAAAAAATTAATAAAATTAAAAATAACTAATTATTGAAAAAACACGTTTAATAAATAAATAAATCAAAATTATAAGCCATTGAAAAGTAAATTAAATATAAATAAATAAAGGCTAAAAACATAAAAAATAAATATATATCAGATGTGTCGAAATCCAGAGAAACAAATCTACGGATTTCATAATAAGGAATTGGATTATGAAATCTGATAAAAATTTTATCCGAATTTTGAAATTCGGTTAATTTTATTTTTTAATTTTGATTAATTAATTTTTTATAATTTTGTCTACTTTATAGTTGAATTTTAAATTTTTTATAGTTATGTTTAAGTTTTTATGGTTTTGTTAGTTTTAACTTTTATTTAAAAATTAAAATAAATAAAATAAAAAATAACTAGAAATTTTAAAAAACACATTTATTAAAGAAATAAAATTAAAATAAATAAAAGAACAAAAACATAAGTCATTAACAAATAAATTAAACAAAATTATAAGAAATTGAAAAACTAAATTATAAGTAAAAATTAAATATTTTTTTAAATTAAATAAAAAAATAACATTAAAAAAGTAAAAAAGAAGAAGAAAAGAATACACCCAATTTGAGACATTTGTGAGGATACTAAACAATATTAAGAAATCTGGGAGAATGGTTAATCGTAAAAATCCAATGATTTTCTAAATCGGTTTTCGAAATCTGGTGTATTCTAAAAACACCGTTTTATTTTTCAATGCAAAAGTTTGAAAGTGCTGAAGAAATGTTCGAAGGTACCTCAAATGGGATTTCATCAAATTGGATTTCATCAATAGATGCTTTGCAACAAGTTTTTTTTTTTCTTTCTTTTTTAACATAAAAATATCTGAAAATAACATTTACATTTAGATTAATTGAAAAACCGATCAAAATATAAAATTATTTAAGTAATAATAAGATAAAATGATAAAATGATAGCCTAAAAATATTTATTTTTCTCCAAACATAAATAAAGATGCATGGGAAATATTTATGAAATTATTTATTGGTCTTGCTCTCAGCATTTCTGTAGTTTCTGTAATGAAAATAATTTATGCGAGTCCGACAAAAATAAAAATGGTTTATATGTATTTTTATTTACAATGAAAAGTCGTGTTAATATTTCTAAATTAGAAATTGGTAATGTTTATGAATACAGGAGAATGAGAGGCTATACATGTTTGGTTTAAAATCATAGAATAAATGATACGTGTAAGATATTTGTTGTGTAAGATTTATCGTAAGAATAAAATACGTGATTGTATGGTGTAATCCGCCCCAAAGCCCATTCACGCGTCTAGCATAATAATATGCGCTATCTTCTGTGGGCTTAGATTAATGTATCCTTTAGGCTCGGTCTTGTCCACAGATAAAAAACATCACAGTAAAAACGGTTAAATATGTTTTTTTTTTTTAAATTAAAATTAGCTTTCTATGTAAAATGAATAAATTTAGTTTTTTAATTAAATTTTATTTATTTTATTTAATATTTTAAACGTATTTTATTATAATATTTTAGTTTGTTTATACTGTTTGATACATTTTATTTTAATGTTAACTGATAAATTTTAAAAATATCAAATAAATTTAAAAAGTTTTAATTTAAAAGATTAAATTCATATATTTTTAAATATGAAAGATTAAATTAATTTAGAACTTTTAAAAAGAATTAATTCTAATTTTTACTAACAATTAAAAAAAATATTTAACCTGAGAAAAAATTGAATTTCATCAACATAATCCAAATCCAAACACTCATCAAAATATAAAAATATGTAAATAATAAAATAAAATGATAGTCTCCTCCAGAGGAAGAAACCAATGGTAGCAAATTCCTATATTACCCCTCCTCCACCCGTTATTTGGTTGCTCTGTCATTTGGGTCAACCCAAAAAGCTGCACCAACTTTTTCTCCACAAATTTTCTTTCTAATGTATATTTAACGAGAGAATTATGATACTGCTTTTGAAACCTTTAAATTACTCTTAATAGTATTAATAAATACAATAAATTTAGACAATAAACAGAATAATTTATGAAGAATAATAACCCTTAGATATTAAGTTAAATAAGAGGGAGAAAAAAACAGAAAAAGAGAGAACACATAAAATGTTTTTGATTTAGGGATTTTTGTTCTTTTTGTCTAGAACATTTTGGTATTAACTAGGATGACATTCTCTTAAAGAAATGAAGACAACTAAAAAGACAATGTTATGAGATCATGATGCACGTCAATGATCGAAATAAAAAAACAATAACATTGATCATCCTATCACAACATAAGTTAATGATCGAATTATCAATAATTTCAATCGTTTGATTATAACATAATGTGATAATCAAAATATAAAAATAATGATATTGTTTGTCTGATTTCAATCATAATGCTAGTTGATCATCGAATTATTAGTGATCTCAATCGTTGAATCATGATGTAGTTTGATAATCAAAATATAAAAAATATCAATGACATTTTTTAAATTAATGGAAACTTGTAGACACCAATACTAAGACAACCGAAATCTAAAGTGTATATGCTTCGATTTTAATTAGAACCGAAACCTAGAAATTCTCAATAATTTTAAAAAATCATTACGTTTTAATAGAATTAAATCTTCTTAAAACCAAAACTTATTGAATGAAGTTAATTGAGCTTTTTCACCAGTGAGTTTTCTTTTCTAGCAATTGATACTTCTCTTTCAAACCTTCTTCTAGTTGTAATCAGGTTTTTATTGTTCCAAAACTTTCTATTTGGAACTCTCACCACAATGGTCCATCCAAATATTACTCAAAAAGCTACATGATTCTAAACTTTTCTTCCTCGTATATTTCTAAAACAAGTTTAGCAGTGAGAATAAAACTAAACTGATATATTCATATTTTTCCTTTTTTGTTGATATTTTATTATGATAAAATACAATGTTTAATCTAATAACTAAGTAGAAGATCGGGAGTCAATCCATGCAACCATCAGATTTTTAAAAAAATATATCTAATATAAAATCAAGTCAAAACTTTACATTAAAAAAAAGCTAAAGTTTTACACCTAACATAGAAAAAAATGTTTTGAAATAAATAAAAGTATATGTACTTTCTCCCCTACAAGTGTAACGTAACTCTCTCACGACCACGTATCCAACACATCCTCAAAATGTTCGGGATAGCATATGCATCTTGCAAGTTGCAAGAACTTTCTTTTTTAAGAATTCTTTTTTCAATGTTCTGTTTCTTCTCTTACTTGAATTGTTATTGAAAAAGAAGATGGGAATCTATATTGAGGATGCAACAATATGAGTAAAACAGAAAGCATGCAGATATAAATAGGGATACCCACATACACAGTATTTCCCCATAAATAGAAAGAACAATCAAAGTTAGATTAACCATGCCTCGATCAACAGATCCTCTTGTTATTGGTGGTGTAATTGGTGATGTTTTGGAGCCATTTACAACTCGTGTTTCTCTTAGGATACTTTACAACAATTCCTTGCAAGTTATCAACTGTTGTGAGCTCAAACCCTACCAAATTCTCAACCAACCAAGAGTAGAAATTGGTGGAGATGATCTCAGAACCCTTTACACTCTGGTATATCTATATATGTATATAACTGCTCCAGTTCTTATCATTTTATTATTTAGTTTATATCAACTTTTTCCGGAGTGCTAGGAAGTGAACTTTAAGTTTAACTCAATCTTATAAAATCGATTTGTAAAATGAGAATTGCACCCATTTATATATATTATGAATTAATCTTATCTTTAGTCGATGCGAGACTTTCAACACACACAAAACACTGTAAGATTGATTTGGTAGTAAAAGTTGAAAGGAACTGTGGGAGAGGTTGTGTGTTTATCTCTTCCCACTGATATTTGGTAGTTATAAAATTTGAAAAATTTGAATGGAACAATGGAGAGGCTGTGAGTTTAACTATTTCCACTAATAAAATACTAACAATTAACATTTATCGATAAAAAAAATTTAGTTCTCTGGATACCTAGCACCACGTTTTAGGGTTTTAATTAATTAATAGTTAATTCCAATGCACTTTGTGTAATTTGCAGGTGATGGTGGATCCTGATGCACCTAGTCCAGGAAATCCAAATCAGAGGGAATATTTGCACTGGTAAGTGTCCTTTTCCTTTTTATTATGTAATTTATTAGCTTTTTATACCTGGTTAATAGTTTTAATTAGTACTCTAATATTTATATATTTTTTAATAAAAAATTAAATTACTTTAATTCATTATAGTATCAAATTATTCTTAAAGCATTTTATGGTTTTATTCTATTAGGATACAACATTATAAGAGTGATACTATTAATTAATAGGTAACATTATATTTCTTACAAAAAATTGTTATTTATCTACGAATTCTGAATATATATAATAATCAATTTTTTTGTAATATAATATAATATAATAAAATAGATTTCTGAGACTCAAATATTAAAGTTAACTGCGGTCGTGACGTTCACATGATATTGCATCAAGATATATACATATTCTATGGTTTCTAACATCTACTTTTCAATATTATTCCAAAATTTCTGAACTTTTTCATACCTTTTTTTCTTTATTCTTCTGGCAAACATATACTCCATCACCACTTATATGCTTTCTAAATTTGCATCCATGAGTTTTAACTTGGTGTCTAATAAACCCAATCATATGAATTGACGTGGAAATAATAAGATTCATCTGTTTTTTTTTTTCTTTTTCAATTGCTTATTATCTCGATTCTTCACCTTTACAAAAATCTGTTTAAATAATTTGTTGGTCCTTATGCACTTACCTTCCTTTTATTATTTGGTCCCCGTATATGAAAAAATCTTGCAAATATACGAAAATCGATTGAAAAAATGTTTTAAAATCTATGTTTGCAATCGTAATTCTTATAATGCTATGTTTACAATATCTTTTTTTTTTGCCCAAAAAGTAAATTCACATTCTCTCTGCTTTTTAGTTTGCATACCATAATGAGTAAAATGAAACACTTTTTTTCCCTAACTTTTAAACATCAAGTTTTGACTTTTCTTATTACGAAGTCAAAAGAGAATATAGAACTAACTTTCTAGCAGCAAGCCACATATATAAAAAAAAAGTATAGAATATCATTAGTAGTACAAATAAATTATTGTATTTTGGTTTTGTTGGATAGTCTTTTTTTTTTTATTCGTCTTTTACACTGCGTTTTAGAACGTATAACAATCAATTTTGAAAAAAAAATCTGACAACTAAAATGAAAAAAAAAGGAGTGTTACTTGGCCAAAATAAAAAACATTTTTAAATTTTCTTGGTTATAGCAAATCACCTAAGAAATCTGTATTTTACGTGATGGTAGAAATTTTATGGAAAATAGTGAATTTTCTTGTTAAATGAGCTATAAAATTTTAATGCAGGACCAGATGAAAAAAAGATAGGGTTTCATATCAGGACTAAAAATCATTTGAATACAAAATATTATGAGAATTAAACTAATTAATGAGATACATTATTTCTCACTGCATAACACACCGTATATGATTTCTGACTAGTGCATGGAGCATTTATATATAATCCATATTATTAAAACTACTCAAATATATGCGCTGTTATATATATTTTCTTACGATAGCAAAAATAATTATCATTACAATAAAAAAAAATCGTTACGATTAATGATAAAGTTGTAGGAAAATAAGAAGAAAGTAAATATAAAAATATATCACTCTTATTAAGTACATGAATTAAAAGTTGATTAATCCATATTTAACAACAACAATTTTTTTTTTCTGTTCCGGTTTAATGTTTGACAAACCTAAAACTTGTCATTCAAGTATCATTATAAATACTACGTACTAACACGAGGTATAATATGTTTTATCTTAAGAAAAATAGAAATATTGTATGAGATAATTGCTTGATTATAATTGTATTAGCAAATTAAATTTATGAATTTCTTTGTATTTTGTTGAATAGGTTGGTAACCAATATTCCAGCGTCAACAGGGACAAACTTTGGTAAGTGTTATTATAT
>Ga0099823_1003506_pt1 | contig 14893 bp, 7 predicted proteins | sample CowpearedBW_FD_76831 | JGI IMG/M metagenome (GOLD analysis project Ga0099823, IMG submission 76831) | Root nodule microbial communities of legume samples collected from California, USA - Cow pea red BW | ecosystem: Host-associated > Plants > Roots > Nodule | place: USA: California | collected...
TATATATATATATATATATATATATATATATATATATATATATATATATATATATATATCACTTGGAGTGTTTCGACCCATAAATAAAATTATGTATAATGTTTTTCAAATAGATTGTTTCCATGATTTAAGATAATATTTTATATTTGCAATTCAAAAAATCCTTTTCTATTTATTTCAATAATGACAATGATATTCATAATTCTTCATATCAGATTAATTACACAAGTTATCTTCCTACATAATGTGCTTACTCAATGTCCATTATCTTGTGTTATATCCATGGAGTAAACCTTCCTTCTCTGTTCATTTTCTTGCAAAAACAATCCTCTACACTAAATCGTTTGAGATCTGTTAGTCCTGGTTAATTATGCCCTTTTTGTAATTCTCCAGTTTATTGTCCTACTATCCAAGTGCCTACTTATAGTTTGTGCAAAGTAAATTGTGTAGGCATCTCATAACAATGTTTTAATGCAATGCAGAGGACATAAATACCAATCATAGTATGAGAAAGATGATGTTTTATATTTACTCCTTATCCAAGACCATATCCTCATTTAGGCCATATATGATTTCTTCTTCATCTACCTTTGCTTTTCGAAACATAATGTTATTTCTTTGATTCTATATGCTCCATATGATAGCTATTCATATCCCCTTCCAAATGTTGTTTTCGTTTTTATTTAGTTCCATTAAGCAAAAGTGATTAAAATTTATTCTTACCTGGTTATGGTATACATTACTAACTCGTATCCAAAAATCACACATCACTTTAGTCACTATCCTGCATCCAAAAAACAAATGGCTAGTTGTTTCCTCACTCTCCCCACACATAACACATATCATTTTTCAACCTACAACCCATGCATTTTAATTGTTCCTTAGTAGGTATTTTATTTAGCATAACCCTCAATGCTAAACATTGGACTGATGGTAGTACCTTCACTATCCATAATTTTGTAAAAATTGTGGTTTCTTCCCCCCTCTACTTTTATCATACAACTTCTTGTACGCATCTTGAACCGTGTAAGAGTCATCATCTTCACCATCCCATATCCAAATATCATCCCTTTCCATAGTTAGTGATATTGTAAATAGTTTTCTCTTTAGTTCTATTACATGTGTCTTTTTCCATTCAAACTATTGTCTCCTCCAACTCATATTCCATTCCCATTTGTTTTCATTCCAATGTTCTACCTCCTCCAAAGTTGCTTGCTTCGTATTAGAATTGTTGTATAGTTTAGGGTATGAGTTTATGAGTATCATTTCCTCCTCAAGTCATTTATCCTCTTAGAATCCTATCCAATCTTTAATTTCACATTCATATCAAACTAATTTTTCGTGTAAGGGTTCACAAGTGTTCCTTATATCTCTCCACCACCAAGATTCACCTTTATCACATCTTAGATTATTAAGATCTCTCCATAACTCATACTTAGACTCTATTATATCCTTCCACAGTTATATTATTATTTCATCTCATTCGAGTTCTTCAATTAATATGTACAGCTATGCACATACATGTACATGATATATACAACTATAAAATATTGTAAATATTTTATCATTCTATAATTAACTAATATACAAATAATTTTTTTAAATATATTTATTATCTTTATTCCACTACATTTTAATTTAGTTTAAGTATTTAAACTTAACTTATCTGATCAGCATTTTTAATTGGCAAAATTAATCAAATTGGTAACATTTCTATAAAAAAAATATAAATTTAAAATAAAATATATTTTTGAAATGAATAATAACATTATAAATATAACACAATGTTATATTAAATCTTGTGGAAGAGAAAATCTTTTCATATTGTTTTCCTTAATCATTCCCAACATATAAAAATATGATATCTCCGATGAATCTTCAGACTTGAGAAGGATAGAGATCACTTCATTTAGATCAATAATGATAATTTTGAGATATTATAATTAGAGAAAGAAAAATTTATGACCATATTTTGTAAGTTGTGTGTAACCTCAGAGACTAAAAATGACATGAAAAGTTTGACTATTATCACAAATTAAAAAAATGTTACTATCATGTTAGGAGCAGGAGTAGAATGTGCTTTCTTTTTTCTTCAAACTCAAACTAAATGCAAGTTATTATCTATTAAGATTAATTTTCTTTTCCCAAATAGATGTACTGATGATTTGACGTAAAACTTTTAACAAGTGTTATATTTACATAAATTTATGCAAAGTTCACAATAGTTATAATCTATTTTAAATTTACAATCAATATTTAAAAAAATAATAAAGTTAACATGATCTACTTAATTAAAGTTACAAAATCTATTTTAGTTTCAAAGTAAATACTGATATAAATGAAATAACAATTATAAAAGATATTGAGATTAAATTTCACATTTTTTTACTACTTTTTTGTGATAAATATATATTTATTTAGTTACTAAATTGAAAGTTTAACATCCTTCTAAATTTAGATTATAAAATCTAAAGATTTAATTATAACATCTCAATCTTGAGATCATCAATATAAAATTTTTACTTTAAATTCAAAAATTGATTCAACTAATACATTTAAATTTATCTCTAACGTACAAACATTATATGATCTAATTCAATCTCCTTCTTTTAAAATTTTTTTTCGAACTTACTTCAATCGAAGTTAAATAAAATGGTTAATAAATTCATTTAAGTGTATAAGAACAAAATCAAATCAATAACACTGAATAAAAAGTATGTACAATAAAGGTCTACCACTCATAGTGACCTCTTAATCTTCTTTCTAGTTCATCTAAGCTTCATTCTTCTTCCAAAATATTTTCCAAAATGCCACCCACACTACAATGAAACAAAAAAATAGAACACCTCTTCTTCATGTAGTCAAATGTTTTATATTTCTGTAAGTTTTTTCCTTAAGTGAATCCTATGGTCAAGCTGAAGAAAGGTACTTCTGTTCAAGCTAAAATACCTTTGCATCAGAAAAATTAAGCCTGAGAAACCTCTTGTTTTTGCACATTTTTTCCTTAATTAGACTTATCCTTGTAAAGTTATTGATTAAGATTGTTTCGACCTTTAAAATGTAATAGTATATTCGATTTTCTATATTTGTGGTTAGGTGAACTTTCAAGATTTTGATTACACACTGTAACATTTTAATTCTAGTTTGACTTGTTGGAAAGTTCTACTAAGGTAGATTCCTGAGTCTCAATCAATCTATGTTATCCTTAAGCTTATACTCTATATATACAAATATATTGCTTTCTGGGGTGAATTCCACCACTAATTAAATTCATTTGGAATGAGAAACAATTATTTTATGAATAATACATTGTTTTAGGTTTGTTAACATGTAAGAATATATAGAATTAAAGTAAAATAGTAATAAATATATTACCAATAAGAAAAAAAAATCATAATAAAGTAAACAATGAGACATGCAACAAAAACTTTATTTTGTCTTAAAATATTATTGGTGCAAACAGATCTACAAAAGACAACGCTAAAAACATAGTTACAGAAGATGAACAGGAAAAATAAATAAATAAATAATATTTTCAAAATATGCTATGTACCACTAAACTTTGTGTATGACGCTTTAACTTTTTTTTTTCCTTGATCAATTACAAATGAAATGTTTAGTATAAGTAAATTGTCATCCACTGTTACAATGTTACAAGATATTTAGTTGACAATGTATAAAAGACAGGGTAAGAACAATGCATATCTTTTTAATCAAATGACTATTATATTATTATTATTATTATTATTATTATTATTATTAATCAATAGAGAACCTTAATTTTTGTTAATTATTCGCTAAGAGTCCACAAAATTATTCCTTATTAGATGGTTAAGGGATTTAACTCTATATTAGTTTACATTGATACTACTTTATATGCTCATCTTGTATGTATATTTTATAATAACAATGATGAGTGATTATACCTGGTTTGAGCTGAAATTGTCAATAGTTTCTGAATAAGGAAGGGAAAGGAAGATTTGTATGTTTGAGGGATAAACAATGTTGATAGAATAATCAAAGTTTGACTAGTAATGACCTTAACACCAATTAATTTATAAAGATTGAAAATCAGAATAAAGGCACTAGATATGAACTACAAAACAAGAGGATCTCAATATCTAATATATGGTTAGACAAGAGAAAAGAGATATTAAAATGAATAAATATAAAGGAGAAATTGGGTTATGTATTTTTTTTTTAGTTCCTTGTCAAATTAAAATTTATTTTTATCTGAAACTTTAATACATCTTAGTTTTCAAACTCTAAAAATGAATTGATATAATTTTTTTAATCTAATTATGTTAAATTTTTTATTTTTTTATATGTCAACCGTGTTTTTCAACTAACATTAGAGTGATAATAAATAATTGTAAATAATTCAAACGTTAAAATGAAGCACATTTGACTCATCAAAACAATCTAACGCAATTGGATTACAATGACTATAAGGTATCAAAATTTTGAAGATGAACGGATTCCAATCTCGTGTCAAAGTTCAGAATAAAAATATATTTAATCAATTTCCTTTTTCACTTAAAACTATGAATTTTAATAACAATGTAACTGAGATTACATTAATTATATCACTAATAATATTAATACATATAATTTTTCAAATGTTATTTATTTCCTAATCTTATCTATTACTTATTATTTTCATTATTTATTTTATTTATGATTAAATTCAAACTTTTTATAACTATATCTATGGTTCGTGTTGGCATTTCTTAATTTACAGAAAAATACACATTTCTTTCTCCAACACAGACAGACAGCACAGTAAGTAGCTTTTGTACTCCATTACCATGGCATGCAACAGACGCCTGCCTCCTTCTCCTCTTGGAAGGAACAGTTCTCTCCTCCAACGCCTCCATAGAGAAGAAAACCGTCGCACAAGGGTAAATGCATAAGCTAATGGATCCAATTTTTCATTTCCAAAAAATCATTGCTGCTTGCATCCTAATTTTCTGTAATTTCATGCTTCTAATTCAGTATAAGACTGTTTCTTTGACTCATTTCAACTTAATCCACAGAGAATGTTACTGACACCGGTTAATTTTGAACAGTAATATATTTGTCATGTGTATCTATTTTTTCGCGATTCATCTGGAGATATTTATTTTACTATTTAGCTTGCTACAGAGATGAATTATGGCGATGAGAATGCTAAATAACAGATCTTCGTGTCCGTAAGAGTCATAGCAGAATTTAATTAATCAACAGAGAGATATGATAATTGTTTGGTTTTTCCCCTTTTGGGTAAGGAATTTCAGCGTGTAATTGTTTCTTGGTTGTTGCAGGAAGAAAAACCTTCTGAGGTAAAAATTGAGAGTTCAGAGAAAGCACGTGGTACTGATGCTGGAGTCAATAAGAGAAAGCCAATGTGAGTAGCAGTATTTACATCGGTCTAATGGAGTATGAACATGTATTTATTTAGCAGATTGCTGAGTAAATTACGAAACCACTTTGTGAATTGAGTTTTGGTTTTCGATTAGGAAAATATACTGCTTGTTAGGAAAATCCTAATCCCTGAATCGATGAATAAATACTGCTAATGAAGCATAAGATGAAATTTATAAATTTGGGAACATTTGAAAGACTGATTTAACTCATCTTTAGATTCACTAACTAGAAGTAATTTCATAAAATGTTTTCAATATTTTTCTTACTGAAACTCTAAGATACCAAGTATAAGCATTTACTGAAAAGAGAAATTCATTAATGTGTTGAGCAGACGACGACCAAGGTCTAAAAGGCCATATTTATTGCAGACCAAACCTTGGCAAGAAAATCTGAAAGTGTTAAGGGTAAGGGTATGAATTATGATAAAGTTTCTTGAATTTCTTTCTTTCATTAATTATGATACTTAAATTGGTACTTTTTTTTCTTGTTCTTGGTAATTCACAGGCTGCTGCTGCCTGTGTTTATATTAACAAGCAAACTCCTGAACAAAATCCATTGGTAAGTGTTTCACAACCAAATATAACATACTTTGTTCTTGATTGGAAAAGTTTAAGCTAAAGCAGTGATTTCAGGAAGATGATGCCAGTAGTTCTGGATGTTCAAATGTGAAGGACTTTGAAACAGATTGTGATGACAACATTGGAGTTCATCTTCTGGCAGAAGTTGCCACTGGAATTAGTTTGGGGGTGGAAGAAAAAGAGGAACATGGTATGGAAAAAAGCAAACTCAAGAGATCTCTGTGATCTTGAGAATTATCAGAACAATCTGCAGAACAATGCTTGATACAGTACTACTCAATGTTCTCTAATAGTTTAGTACACCTCCTAGTCTTATAACTAGTATGAAACCATCTTTTCATATTTATACAAATAAATATGTATCTTATCATTCTCAATCTCACTAAAATCACAAACCACCTCTTAGAGATGAGAATTTATGTGGATATTAATTTGATATGTCTGCCTATGTAAAACTTTAACATAATTTATTTTCTCACCTTTTGTTATTACGCAACATCCTTTCTTTCTTGAGACAGGCTTCATAACAAGTTCTGGGTCAGATACCACTGTTTAAACTGAAACAATTTCTCCCACCGGTTAATCAATGTACACGCAATGACAATAAAAAATATTAATAAAACAATTAACGATAAAAAAATATTAATAAAACAATTATTGACAAATATAACAAAATGTCATTCTTGAAAACACTCTTAGTGTAACAGTGGAGCATTCAGATACAACTTATAAAATTGATTTTGTTGGTGTTTCTTAACTTTCAATCTAGATTTCTTAATAAAAAAAAACTTTCAAAAATTTTCAAAACCCTTTACTAGTTTTGTGTTCAAACATACTCAACACATAAAAAACAGACTAGGTTAAGATTAAGGGAAAAAGAAGAAGAAAAGGTGTCTGACACGTATTCTTTCACTGTAGAGTTATGTGTGGATTTTGAACTGGCATACTATTTCTTGTTATCACAACCAAACTAATAAAATATCTTTATTGGCTAAGTGAACATTTTTGAAGACATGAAATTGCTGAACAGTACATGAGATGGATGATGCTTTTTCAAAGTTCAGCTCTTAGACTTATATGCATACATTTGATGATTTGTTGTTTTTGTGGCCATTCAAGTTAATTTTTATTTTTTTTTATATTTGTCTTCTACAGCACCTGCAGCTTGATGCTCTTTCTGTGTCTTTTTAAATCTATTCAGTGATCTTTACTTTAGGTACACATTATGCTTAAACCAAAGACAATTAATTTATTTATAAAATCTTTCCTTATCCAAAAAGTGTGTAACAATGACTTTCTTCATCATCAAAAATGTTTATCATATGTAAATTAATCCTTGACCTACTCATACTAAGTTATCAAGTTCCTATACTAGTTATATATATGTCCATAAGTTATTTTAATTGACTATATAGAAGGCATTATTGTCAGAAACTTGATGTATACCATTTTTTTTTATCAAATGACAATTTGTGTAACATAATGTTGTATTAAACATCTTACATCTGGTTAGCTACTGCACATAAAAGTTTCTTAAATATAGTGGGTGAAAAGTTGTATATGCATTTATCTCTGAATATAATCTAATAATAAAATATAAAAGATAAGTTGATTTATAAAATCTTTTTCTTGGTTATTTCTCCTAAAAGTACAATTAGCTTATAAAAAGTTTATTTATTTCTATTTCTACAGTTGTTTACTGACTTATTAAACATGTTTAGTAATAAGTTTAACTCTGCTCTGATTTGCACGAATTCATCAGCTTATTTACATAAACGTTATATATATATACACTTCAAAGTTCTGTCATCAAAACGTATTTGAAAGTAACAATAATGAAATCTATCTTATACTGTAAAAGAAGCAAATACAGGAAAGGAAGAAAAAAATTTAACAGCAAAAAATGGTTTGTATATGTTGTCTGATCTGAAATCATAGGAAGCTTCCCTCGTTAAGGATGAGAAAGGCGTTGGTAGAAGAAACAAAGTATTCAAAATATAAACCCTTTAACACTGATGAAAAAATGAATAAAACAAGATGCTATGAATACCAAGGATATGTATTTCAATTGAGGCAAGAGAATTTAAAAATAATACAGAAATAAAGAGGAAAGAGAAAAAAGAAGTTAGACTATTTTAATTTATTTAAAAACATTAATGACAATGTAACACGTGTTAGGGCTTCTTCTGTCTCTAGCAACAGTAACAAATTTGAATCTACAATTTCATAAGTTTTTAACTTTTTTTTATTCTTTCTTTATAGATATATTCAGCAAAATTTAGAAGAAATACTCAAATAATCCAAGACCACCGCCTGCCTGACAATAATTCCAGCCATTTTTTTACCTAATATTTATGTATATTTGAAAAATTTATAAAAAAATATTAAATTAGTTGTCCCATATAGGTAATTTGGATCCTATGCATCATAATCACCTAACATTTCTTTTAAGGAATGGACCCAGATGACGTTGACGATTATTCTTGTAATTAATTTTTTTTTTTGGTAAGAAAACCTTTTATTGTACACTACTCAAAGCTTCTTATCACCCCTATTTATGATTCTCTTACACATTTATTATAAATAGGAAGCATACACGTATTTCACTCCCAACACACCTCTTGCAAAGTCCACTACTATGGCATGCAACCAGCCCCCTCCTCCTTTTCAGAAGCAACCTCTTCCTACTGTGCCTGAAACTCCAGATATCGAAGAGAGACATCTCAAAAGGGTAGATGTATATGTTAATTATCTGAATTTTTTAGTTTTAAATTTTTCTTTTGGCTTCTGAAATTCTATGTAATTGCATGCATTTGAGTAATTCATGTTTATATCTGATTCCAGTTATATATACACTCTTCTCTGTACTCACTTCATGAATTCATATGTACAGGATGCTACTGAGAACGAAAAACCAAAATTTATTTTTTCTGCTGTCAAAGTAAGTTTTCACTTTGGTCTATCTATCTGTGTAGTAGTCCTATCTATATTTTTATGACTCATTTTTATAATTTTGTTTACATATTTAGGTTGGTAAAGAGGAAAAGACTCCTAATGTTGTTGTTGTTGCTGTAAGTGCTCTTCTGAGGATTTTTTCTTTTTTTTTGTTAAGAGTCACCACAGAATCTAATTAAGAATTTTGGCTTTTTCCCCTTTAGTAAGAACTTTGACATGTTTTTCTGATCCATTTTTGCAGGAAGTGAAGAAGCCTGCTGAAGCTACAAAGGTGAACCCAAGGAAGCGCAAGGCAGAAGGTCAATGAGGTGCAGATAAGAAAGAGGAAAAGATGAGTAGCACCATTTGTAATAATTAGTGTTATGGACATGCATTAGCATGTTAATAACTGTAAATTACCATTAAATAAAGGCTACTCTTGTTTCGATTCAGGACTTTGCCCATCTAATTTCAATTTCCTTTCAAATGTATCAGTGGTCTCTTAAGAAATTTCTAAAACCAGTATTATGATAATTGAAATAGTAACAAATACTCTCCATTTACTGTGTTTCATGTCAGATAAATGCAATTAGAAAGGGATGTTGGGGGATTTGATTCCAAGATACATTGGATTTCTCACAAATTTAAACTAATTTCACTTCTTTTTAATGGATAGTTAGGAGCAAATGATTTATAAAGTTAAGAGGTTAAGACCAACTGAGCTGAGTTGTTTTATATCAGAAACACTTATTCTAAACTTTTTGATGATCTGTCGTCTATGTGTCACATATAGAAAGGAAAATGGTGGTCGGAAAACCAATTTGGTAAATGTGATATTTTTGTTAAAATATATTTTATATTTCAACTTCTAGATTTATTTTTTTATTTAATTAGTTAGATGGTATCTATTTTTTTTAATGTATCAGTTTGATATTAATTTTAAAATGGTGTCATTAAATTTAATTTTTGAAAAAATATTTTAATTGAATTTTTTTGATAAAAATATTATTAATGTCATTAATTTTATTGATAGATGACTTTTATTATTAAATTTTTAATATAAATATAATACTTAATGTTATAAGAGTTATTTTATATATCAATACATTATGTTTATAATTTTTTTTTCTAAAAAAAAAATTAACTGAAATATTTTTTCAAAATGAAAACTTAATTAAAACATTTTTAAAAATAGATAGGAAATTAGTACATCCAAATAAAAGATGTTTGTAAGGAAGTGATGTTTCAAATTAGGCTCGTCTTAAATAGTGTGAAATCTGTGCATACCAATGAGCGATGTAATAAGTCAGAATAACTATCAAAAGTCTTGAGCCATGTCTAATCAAGATCTGACTTGTTTAATATAAAAGTCGCATTAAAAAGCCTTTTTGAAAACATATTAAATTTAAGCTTTTGAAAACATTAAACCATCTTATTATCTCTCTGTCTATGTGTGTACCTTTCTTTCACTTCTTTATAATAAAAGTTCCTAGTGGTATGTTTTGTTTTTGGAATGTTAAAAGAGGCGAAAACTTGCAAAGTGAATTTATGCAGGTTTCAATTCAAAATCTTGAACAACACTTTATATTTGGATTAAAGATAAAGTTTCCTTATATTTGCAGAATTTGATATTTAACATTGAAATAGCCCTGGTAAATACATGAGAATATTGCAGGTGAAAAGGGAAATATTATATATTGTCTATCACCTTTATCTTAATCTCGTTAACCTATCTTTAATATACCAGCAGTAAGGTTTCTGGCTATTATAATCCAAATATAAAGTTTGAACTAATATACCAGCAGTAAGGTTTCTGGCTATTATAATAGGTAAGTGAAGGGAGAAGGATATATCATTGAACATAGTGAATGTATAATGTGCAAGTTAAATGAAAAGAGGAAAATGTGGAAAGAGCTAAAAATCAAATCAAATTAGGGAAGAGTACTAAGTTTGTCAAATCAAATCAAAATCTAAATATAAGGGTAAATGGAAGTCGCTACCATTTCAATGTTCGTCTATGGAACGACATAATGATAAATAATTAAAATAGAGTTTGAAGTGGTAATCATAATTTATTTTAGAAAATTATGAAAAAAAATATATGTGAAAAGAGTATTTTGGCTTCGAGAATAGATTAATGTATTCGTGCTTTACCTTTATAAATTAAATATACTAGATGAAAACTTTGTGGTTAGAAAAACTTTAACTTATCATATCCTAAAAGCTTTACCAATTTGTGCATCCAAGGTGAATTATAATATTGAAATAACTAAATTAGAAGTAAATTAGAAGTGCGGTTTAAAACAATGGAATAACCAAATTAAAAGTATAGTAGTTTAAAAAATTGGAATAACCAACGTTAGTGATTTTGCTTTCTATTTATTCAAGGTTGTCCTTCAAGATTCGAAGAAAATTTTTCAACATTTCTATATTTTGTATTGACAATAAATAAGACTCAAAGCCAATTGATTCTAAACTTTAACTTTATTTTCCACTTTAACTTTATTTTCCACATTTTGTATTCACACATGATTAATTATATATTATTGCACCGATAATTCAATTTGGTCTCATATATGTGTCTAACACGTATTCATATATAATACTTTAGAATATTTTATCAATACTTATCAATGATGTATCTTGTTCCTGCGAAAAACAAATAAGAGATATTAGAAAACACAAATAATTTCTTACCTCAATCCTTGACCTTTCGAGTTGACTCCTTCTTGACTTGCACATGTCATCTCCTAAGGTAGGCGGTCCAGACCCTTAAGGTGTTACCTGCGGAGAAAACTCCGACAATTAAGTCAGCAAATGGCTCTTCAGAAGTCAAATTTCATATTAGAGAATTAATGAAAGCGTACCCCTTAATTGTTGGGGTCCATGCGTATTTATAGAGTTATTAATTATGCCTACCATCTTTATGGGTTGGGCCCTCCCAGTTATACTGGGCCAACATTCAGAGCCTAGATGGGTCTGGGATAAGCCCAAGTCCTGTGTTAGGGTTGTTGATACTAGGGTCCCTGTTTGGGATATTCTAAGTTTGGAGTCATCGACTTGTTATAGTAGGCAACCTGGGCCGCTATGTGATCCTGCTTGACTGGTTACTCGTGTACTGATTTTATTTGTGGGGCTATACTTAGGCGGTCTTGGTCGTGTACTTACCTTAGTCCGCCTAGGTATAGTACATATCTAATTTATAAAACAGTAGTACTTGTATGATAACAATAATTTGTAATTTTTATGTTAACAACTTTAATACTTATGGTTTTAATTATGATTTTAATTTGGATTCACACAATAACAATCATATATTTATCATGCTTTTAATAATTATTATATAATTTTCAATATACATATATCATATATCATATCATATTATTTTCAAAATAAACATATCAAGATATCTGATAAGTACAATATTTGATACATATATTGTATGTGTGCATCATTTTGTGTCATTATTTCTAGAGTAAAAGAAAAGTTAAAAATATTCATTTTAGGTGAAAATGTAGTCACTAATTAAAAATGTGGTGTAAGAAAAATATTTAAAAATCTTAAAAAAACAAAGACATAATTAACTTGGATCATATATCAAGTATAAAAGTATAAATGTTATTCTAATGGTAAGATATTTATTTCTTATTTATTTATTTATCATACTTAAATTGTTTATTGAATGAAATGCATATATTTACAAAGTTCATGATGATTTTGAATTATCCTAAGTTGCTTTGAGTCAGAGTTGCACAATTATAACTTTGTAATCAAAATTTATATTTACTTAGAAGCCAAGGACATATTGAAGATCATCAGGTACTGGTCTATCTATATCATTTTTGTTGTTCGTTCTGAGTACATTGATAAAAGTAGTTATTTCAAATTGTTTTAGTTTTATATTTTCTCATGCTAACAAGACAAAAGTTTACTCACTCACTTGCAATTACATTTTGAATTTCCTCCTTAAACATAGAATTAGGCGTCCAAAAATATTTCACATGCCAAGTGGTTTGAACTCTGCCTCAACCAGACACGTACACAATTAGCATGAACTATGTGTAAGTACACCTCCTTTGACTCATGCAGCAGCACCGATCCCAAACTAATAAAGAAGACATAGGCCTATTTTTAATTCTTGGACCCCACGAGTGCAAGAGTCAATTCATGTTTTCAATTCTGTATCATAACACTGTTTTAGCATACAGAACATTTCCTCTGCTGCTTAATCCCGTTTTACACTTCTTACTTCTTTTGTGTTAGTTATATATAATTCTTTGAACTTGTAATTCCTTATTTCATTCTGTTAGGTACAGATGAAAAAAAATATTAATACTAATATATTTTTATTAAATTAATTATAACTATATTTAAAACATATGGTTTGAAATTAAACGAATTATCATTATTATTTGTTTAAAAAATATTAAGTAAAATTAATTATAAAAATTTAATAAATAATTTTTTATTAAAAAAGTTAAAAAAACAAATTTTAAATAAAATTCTGATATATTTTTGAAATAAATTATTTTATTGTTAAATAAAAATACTTTTTTGGCTGCCCTGAGTCTTAACGAAGTTACTACTCTAGGGAATCTTTTTACCAATTAAATTATTAAATTTTATCTTCTGATAGTTTTCAGCAAGAATTTTGCTGTTTTGTTCCTCTGTCGGTGATGCATTTCCTGGACTACACCAATTTCTTCTTGTGTCTACGCTGTTCTTTTAATAAATTATACTTTATTTCAAAAATCGTTAAATTAAAAAATCTTATTGAGTTGATTAAATCTATAAGCTTTTCATAAATTTATAAATTATTATACATCAGTGATTTTTTTTATATATATAGGATTTCACCTTTGAGTTTAGAACTAACAAGCTTAGGAAAGCATAGGAGGACTATATACCAAAGTCTATGAGCATATAACACAAGCAACAACAACTTCAGAAAATCTAAATTCAGGTAAAACGATTCTATTTTTTAAAGAAGTTAACTTTTCCCCGGAAGAGGCGATCAGGGGAATAAAAAAAACAACGCACTTTGCATATCAATTTCAATGTTAGCGTATCTATTTGCACACTTATTATTTTCCTTCTCTATATATGTATGTAACCGTAGGTTGTATCCTTTAATAACGTTGTAAACAGCTTCTTCATTTGTTTATAATATCCTAAGACACGATGTTGTAATTCCTAAATGTCTGAGGTACCAAATATAGAGTTTTGTTTCAATTCAAAGATAGAACCAATCTCTGTTAAGATCTAATTCAATGTCAAGGATTGTTGGTATCAGTTCAACACAAACCTTAGCTTTTAATCCCAGCAGATGTGGGACTTGAAGATAGATATACTCTATTAAAGGAGCTGAAGTACACCATTTCTCTTTTCAAAATCTGAATTGTTTTTAGTTTCTCAAAATCCATACAAGTTAAGATTGCTTTAATGCAGACCAAACTGCAGAAGCACTATATTTTGCAAAGACAGATACATTACATTTTAGGAATCTCTTTCATCTTCTCTACCCATACATATATATATTGTGGTCATTTTCGGGACAGAAAACTATATTGTCTCATTGAACCACTTCACTTCACTGTAACAAGAGTTCTACTATCCATGGAACCAATCCGCATGAGCATGGTAGGCCATTTATAAATTCTAGAAGACTATTGCATTAGACCTAAATATGTAAAGGGGAATAAAATACACAACCTGCTATTTTCTACCCACTGACTAGAAACAACATATTCAGTGAATGAATTTATTTGAATGTACTTTTATTATAAATAAAAATAAATGATAACTATAAAATTATAAAGCTACAAATCATTTATCTGTGTACAATTTGTGATGATGATCATTGAATTATAATATCAAAATATTAAATTACTATAGATTAATAAAAATTTAATCTGTACAATATTGAACAGAGTAAAAAGAAATTCATTTCGAGTTTTTTTAAAAACTTAATAATA
>Ga0099823_1003511_pt1 | contig 14889 bp, 5 predicted proteins | sample CowpearedBW_FD_76831 | JGI IMG/M metagenome (GOLD analysis project Ga0099823, IMG submission 76831) | Root nodule microbial communities of legume samples collected from California, USA - Cow pea red BW | ecosystem: Host-associated > Plants > Roots > Nodule | place: USA: California | collected...
AAATTTCTTTCTTCACCAATAATATAATCTAGAGAAGTGAAAATTATCAAAACCCATATGTTAACCCTGTTATAATTTGGAATCATAGAACCCATATGTTCAAAAAACGAGGAATCTACTCCTTAGAGAGTTAAAACTATACTATAACTAATATTGTAAGTTTTTTTTTTTAATTATTCTTTTGATATTTGACTTTTTCAAAAATATCAAATTGGTTATTCAGTTTTATTAAGTTTTAATTTAGTTTCAATTTTTAAAAATTAATGCAATACAATCCTTTTTGTTAAATTTTTTAACATGGAAATTAAATTTGTTGATAATGATAATTTTCTTATTAATGTAATTAACATAATTATAATGTTAATTTTAAAAAAAAAAAATCATTGATTTATTTCAAAAATTTAACAAAAAAATCCAAGTGCGTTAATTTTTAAAAATCAGAATTAAATTGAAATTTAAATAAAACTTAAAGATCAATTTAAAACTTTTAGACAAAAATAAGGAAAAAAAATAATTAAACCTAAGTTTTCAGTATTAATCCTTGTTCAATCAAACTCTAAATATTATAAACTCTCATATATAGACATCAAAGTTTTTCATAAATAAAATTTATTTTCTTATTTAATTTAAAAATATAAAATATAACATTATTAAAAGTAGTCAACTCTTTTTTTTAAACACTAAAATATTTTATACTAGTATTCGGGATAATAAAATGTTAGTATTTAATTGTTCAAAATAATTTAACGTAATTCAGTAAAAAAGAATATATTTATATTGAATAGAGTGAATTTAAATTTTACGTATTGATTCAGATATTAAAATCATATTTAATATTAAAATTACATTTACCAATACTTTATTTTACTAAGATCTCACTCAAATATTACACTGAATCACAACCCTATCCTTTTATGCCAAACTTTGGTAATAGAATAATATCAAAATCAGGTAATAGTAAAGGAATTAGAGGGGCGGTGCTGCTATAAATAACGTTGAAGCTTTTCATTCTTTTTGTTGCTGCACCTATTTCCTTCATAACTAAGAAACTATGATTCGTGGAATAAATTTTTAATCTTCTGACACAATTTATTTTTAGAATTAGTTGTATTCTATTCCCTTAGGACGCAGATAGTTTTAGTTATCTGCATTTTAACGTGATTTGGTTTCAGTTCTGAGTTTTTAGAATTTATGGTATATAAAGTCTTCTTCAAAATTGATTGGGGGTATTAAATAAATTCATGATATTGGTGAATTTTTTTTAACTTGCTCTTAAATTTATTTTTATTGTTTTTTGTCGTTGGATATTGTTTTTTTACGAATTTATGGTATATAAAGTCCACATTTCAAGGATGGTTTGGAAATATCTCAAAAGAAAATATGCTTAATGACATTTGAGAAGAAATATAAGTAATAAATATTAAGCTTATAAGCACATGGATCTAAGAGTTAAACTTGTAATTGTCCAAAAAACCTTATTTTTTTTATTCTAAGAGATACAAAAGGTTAGTTGGTAAGCTAAATTAATTCATTATGCAGTGTCTTAATATTACCTTTTTAACGAGTGCAATGAATCCATTCTCAAGAATACATTATTTTGGTTCGAGATAATTTTAATATCAAAGAAAAGTCAAAAACAAAATGTGACAATGTCAAGTCAAATAATAAATACAATATAATAAAATTAATCATTTGTAAGCTCCTGTGACTAATCAACTCTCTGAAGAGTTTAAATTTTGAAAAAGTTATCAAACATATGTGACAACCATATAACAATACATAGTTTCTAATCATATCTTTCATATAGAAAGACTATATATTTAAACTTAAGAAATATTATAACTACTAAAAAGAATTAATTTCTTTATAATTAAAAATATCTAAATTATATATATATATATATATATATATATATATATTCATGTTATATTTTTATTGTTAGAAAATATCAAATCTTTATTTCTCATTTTCCAATAATTTAACGGTGTCACCTCACAATTTTGTAACAAACACATTTCAACTAAAAGAAAAACTAAAATCATTCAATTATAATATACCTATCAGACAATTAAAGCTGTATTTTATCAATGATTTTTTTTCACCGACCATTATTTTGTTTAGAAAAAAAAACTAATTAAAGTTGTATGACATATTTTATATCTTTCTAAATGTATTTATGGTACTAACATTTTTGTAAATACATAGTTAGGTAAGTGTTATTCCATTTTTATTCATTATGAAAGACGCATCATTGTGAGGAAAGAAAAGTACATGTTATATTTATCTGCTTATTTCTTCCAATCTCTTCTAGTAAAGTACATGTTTTATTCCATTAATTGTCCGAGGTTTTTTAAGTTATCCGTTTATTTCGTTTAAAACATGTTATATTTATCTGCTTATTTCTTTCAATCTCTTCTAGTAAAATAATTTAAATTTAAATATTTTTATTCTAAACTCGGAATCAATTTTTTAATATAAAAACTAAACATGTGGAGATCTATATAAAATCACACGTTTACTTAAAATCATATCAGAGTAAACGGCTATTTTAGTTCTTAAAGTATAATAACTTACAACTTATCCAATTACATTCTGAAACTAAGTTTGAGAATTTTTTTATCGTTCCGTTAAATTAAATATTTACTGATATTTTAATTTATATATACATGAATAAATTTCATATTTTGATTTCGTTTTTTAATCATAAATCATTAATCATCCAATAAATTGAGTATTTCAAGATTTTAGACTGTTATTAGCAAATTACTGTTAAAAAATTATTTAAAACATTTAGTTTAAAAACTGAAGTACCGATACTGTATGCGTTTTGCCCACTCAAATAGAAGTTCCACTCGAGCTAAGTCAAAGAAACGTAATATAAGCGATCAAAGCTCTGCAGCGGTTTCAAATCTATATCAATTTTACAGTCATCATAAAAACAATTTCATAAAATTATGATTATCCAAAATCGAGTTTAGAAGCTTTATCTCAAACACACATTCGAACTATAAATTCAGTCATGCGTGACAAGGAATCCGCTCATAAATTAAAAGGTGGGCATATATTATTAAGTTTCTAAGAAAGGTCTGAACCTTAAACGGTTGGTGAACAACCCCCATTGAAGCCCAGCTCTGTATTCTCAGCTACATTTTTAAGCCTGCTACTTTAAATATGTTATTATGTACAAAACTGGAGCAGAGTTTGTTTCCTTCCTTCCCTGCCGGTTCCCACATATCCTTTTGTTACAAAACTATAACTCGGGTTAGATGGTTCAGCTCTATCGGAACACTTCACCCAAGGAAGGATGGATTCTCATACATAAGCAGTTACCAAATGGGGAGAAGCACGAGGCAGACCGCAAGAGTAAGTCACATACTTGACACTGTCAATTAGCACAACCACGAAGATCCGAGAGAGTGACTTCGGTCTCATCATGCCATCGACATCACCATCCTCTTTGGGATCAACAAGGACTGAAACCACCATGGAAGATTCATTACCATGGAGGTGGTTTTTCTGCAAGTTTTTTACATGCTCTTCAGTTACGTTCAGACTCGATCCAGTAAGAGAATCTGGAAGCCCATGAAGGGTTCTTCTATTCCTGCTCTTTTTCACCGAGGTAGCATTCTCACGCTTTTCGGTAGACACATTGGATACTGATGGTGCTGGAACTATAGCAGGACTTGAAACATCAAACTGGAAAACTTCAGTGCACGTGCCAGAACTTAACATCGGCCCTGTATCAGAAAATCAGAAAACTTAGCATATTTTCCATGTTAGGAAGAAACAAAATAGGTCAACGGGTTAGAGGACCAGCCAAAAACTTTGCCCAAGCATGATTTAAAGGAGGAAATCTCGAAGACAATGTTTTCAGCTCTTATATTCAGCCGAGATGCCATTGATAATGAATGTAAATCATGGCCTAAGAAAAGCTATTCTACAGCTACAACAATGAAGATATGCGCCAAAAATGCGAAACGTACTGGAAAAATATTTTTAAAACCAATCTCATCACCCTAGTTTGAGACTCCCAAGGAAACAAAGGAGAAAACATCTAATCAATTCGGAAGGCATCAGAATTTGTTGCAGCAATATTTAACCATAAATATATAAATGTATCATGATTTCTTATCATGGAAAACCAAGGAACAACCAAAGAAAAGAAAAAACATGTTATGTAAGCAAAGATAGCATCCTCAAGACTTAATCATCACCAAAATTAGAACCTAATGTGCTAGAATATTCACAGATTAAGATTAGAAAATAACCAAGACACGACATAAATTAGTAAAGAGTAATGTATCATATTAATTCCTATCAAGCAGCCTATACAGAATAAAATTAACAATGAAAGCCACAATATTGGATAATCACCTGCAAGACCTTCACGGAACCACTGTTGCATTTTACCATCAGTTGCAGAGGACTTCATATGGTCCTTCAAAGCTTTGGTTGAACCAGAGGCAAGAGCCTTCCTCTGTTCAGCAGGAACCCTATACACATGTGGATGTCTTCCAACTTCAGGTATAGCCAATGCAGAATCCCAATCCTTAGGAATGGCCAAACCTGTTTCTCTCTTCTCTTTTGCATCGGCAGTTTGAGAAGCCATAGTTTTTTCACTGGCCATAATGGAATGGATAATTAAGTTTCCATCAATCTTCACCATCTTATCATTCCTAGGAACATACAAAGAAGCAACAAGAGGCTCGCTAGCATTTCCCTGGCGACCAGAATCATCACGGCCCTGCCGTTCACCCCTTTCTTCTCCTAAATGCCGGCCTCTCTCATAATTCATTTTGCCTTTTACACTAAACCTCTCATTAGAAAACCCTACTTCCTCATCTCTTTCAGACCCATTCCTAGGACCATTCACGGACCAAACCTTACCTCCACCATGACCAAAAACCCGATCACTAACATAGCTAGACATACCAGTATCAGGAACATTGTCCACTAAACCGCCAAACTTAAAATCTACAATAGGAACAAGCCCACCAAAAAGCATGATAAAGATAAACAAACCCAAGAAACTAATACTAGCAACCTTCTTAGTTTTCCCCTCACTCTTCTTACTCTCGGACTTTTTGCCTTTGGGTGCAGAAGTGGGTTGCTGAGGCTTCAACCTAGGAATGGGTACCAAAGGAACCTGAGATCCCTGAGGCTTAACAACATAGGGAGCACAAGGCATCCAAGGATAAGGCATGGGTGCCATTGGAGGATGAGGGTAAATCCCGGGAGCAGGTGGTGGAGGAGCACACATCACACCAGCACCCACTTGCTGTCTAAGTGTAGCATTCTCAGCCACCATGTATGAAATCTTGCTACTCAGATCAGCAATGATGGAATTCATGGATCTCACTTTCTCCTCAAGCTCCTCCACGTAATGCTTCTTCCTCTGCCTAGAAAGCTGTGCACTTTCCCTATTCCTCATCAACCTTGCCTTCCTTTTTTCGTCATCATCATCAATTGCATTCACATCTGATGGAATCTGTCTCTCTATCTTAGTCTCCACCGAGGAGGAAGAGTACCTTCTGTGCTTTGTAGCACTTCCCTGACAACTCTCTTTCTTCCTCTTCAGATCACACCCAGAAATTTCCTCCAATTTGACACCCTTGTCCATAACAGCATCTGCATGAGACGATGTTATGTCCCTCGCGAAAGATCCAGAATCAGGCGAGGGCGAGTTTATGGCCTCATATACACCCGATCCACCGTTCCCTGAACCCTGAGACGAAACCGGTCCACCAGAAGACTCCTCCCGGTCACAAAATTCAGACTCCGGCGAGGAAATATTCGAAACCCTAACATCAACCGCGTCATGTGAACCCTCTTTGCACGAATTACCCTCAGAAACAGAGTCCGACGCTTGCGAATTGAAAAACCTTGAAACGCCGGAGCTCCGATCTCCAGAAACCGCAGACGTGTCTGAACGCGGAGAATCGGAATTCTTCGCGGAAGACTCGTCAATCGGCGGAAAAACGGAAGTGTTATTGGGGTTACATGCGTCAGGGAGAAGGAAATCCTCGGCGTCGGAGGGAATGCAGATTTCGTCGAGATCGTCGAAGGTGATTTCGAATTCCCCATTGTTGTCATCAAAATCCATGCCGAATTCGAGATCTGACGTGAAGGGAAGCGTGTCGGAGTTGAAGAGTGAGTCCATGGTCAGGAGGGGGAGGGATCCAAACTCGGTTGAGAACTCGTCGAACAAGGGATCGGAGGCCGGCAGCACCGCCGCCTCCGGCGACGGTTCCACGGCGTGCATTGACTCGGTCATGGGTGAGGGTTTCCACGAAGGGAGAAGGAAAGTTTGGGTTTTAAGAAATTTTGGGGTTTCGTTCCTTATTAGAAGACGAGAGCGTGAGTCACGCGCTATGAAACTGTCCCACTGAATACGTTCTACAGAATTCTTGTGTGTGAGTCACTCGTCTGTGCCACGCCTTAATTTTATTGCAATATTATTATTTATTATTATGAGAGAGAAAAAAAGACAAGAAAAGCGTGTCTAGAAACTTGTGTAGGAATCTGAGAATGGATAATGGGAAGAAAGTAGGAAACAAAATCCTGTGAGCAAGAATTGCGTTTCCGCTACGTTCGGTTGCTTTCAACGACCACGACGGAAGGTGTCATGTTTTAAACGACTTTCTTTTTAAAAGTTGAACCTAAAATTATAATGTAAGCAACTTAGTACTCATGTACATCTCTCACTGTTACAAAAATTTATATTTTCTGTTAATTTTGCTTTCATAAAAATTACTAACGAATTTTATCTCATTTTCTTACATAATATTTTATATAAAACATTTTTTTTTAATAAATTTTGTAAAAAATATTCGTAAATTTTATAATTTTATAAAAAATATTAACTATAAAAAAATTATCTGTCAATTAAAATTTAAAAAAAATAATTAAAAAGAGTTTTTTTTACCAAATTTTTTAATAAATTTGCAAAAAAATAATATAAAAATTACTAATAATGTCTCATTCTTTAATTAATTTATATTCATACTATTAATCAAGAGACATTTTAATTAAGAATTTGGCTTTTTAGTGAATATAATTTATTTTTTATCACAAAGCCTCGTAAGAAGTATGTAATAAGTATTGTAGATACCCCATAAATTATCAAATATTTTCAAAATATTTATACTTAATATCTTATATATCTTATAGTATAATCATTTATTATTAGATTATGTTATATTACTAATATATTCATATAATAATTAATTAATATTTTGTGAAAGAATAATTTATCATCAAATTATTTATATTTTAAAAATATTTATATATAATAATTGATTATTTAATATTTTATTGCATAATAATTTATTATTAAATTTTGATATATTAATTTTTAAGATATTCTTATATATTTTTAAGATATAATACTTTATTATTTTCGAGTAACTCGATTTGTTTAAGATATTTGTTCACTTATATTATAAAGAATGAGAATTGAATTCTCACATATAATTCTTATACAATTTTCTTATTTAATATTATTTATATTACACAAACTCTTTCAACTCATACTCATCTTTCTTTTATTAAATTGAACGTCAAAAAGGTCTTTTAAAGGTAAATCTTTAAGTTTTTCAAAATTTGAAGCTTTCTCACCAAAAAGTAATAGCTTGGCTCTTGAGAGAGTCGTACTTCACTCCGAAGACTACTCGTCCAATTTTGGTAAGAACATTTGGTGTCACCATGAGGTTTAGGTAAAACTTTATCATGTCTCCACATTTTATACAATCTGTATTCAATGTGATGACTTATTATTGAGATGGATGGTGAAGAGAGTCGATCACAATTGAGAATCATCTCACTCGTGCTACTGTGAGCATTTATAGTCAAAATTTTAATATTATATTATAATATAACATTTTATTCAAAAATTATGGATAATAATGTCAAAATAGTTTTTTTCCTTTGCTTTGATAACATCTGTCATAATAAGTGTTTCAAGTTCCAATGGTGCTCACACTAAGAAGAAGTGAGCCCATGAGCACTTTGGTCCAAAGGCTGAGGGTGAAATAGTTTTGCAAATACTTAATATCGTAAACCAACATCGTACGAGGAAGTACAATTTTAATAATGATAATCGATTATTTTACTAAATGGATAAAGGCAAACCCTTTATCAACTAACAATGCACAACAAGTGCAAAAGTTGTTTTGGAAGAATGTTGTATACAGACATGGTCTCTATTGTCACCGATAATGGTTGATAATTCATTAACACAGGCTTCGAACAATTTCTAAAGCAACTAAATATAAAAGCATCAAGTATCTTCTGTAGAGCATTCATAGATCAATGGTCAAACTGAAGCAACGAAACAAATAACTACACGACAATACAACACATGAGTAAAGGAATGGGCATTTCACAAAGACAACCTAGTATGGCGTAAGCTCAGAGAAGTGAGAAGAGATAAAATTGAAGGAAAGTTACTACCTAACTAGGATGGTCCTTGCCACATAAATGATGCATCCAAAATGGAGCATACAAGCTTGAAGACCTTAGTAGTAAACTAATATTAAGGACATGGAATGTCACTCAGTTAAAGATGTACTACAAGTGATGTCACATTTGAAGATATATGTACTCTTTTTCCATAGTCAAGATTTTATCCCTAAGTTGGGTTTTACTGAGCAAGATTTTAACAAGGCACATCAAGCATTAACCTTAACAATCCTCTTTTACATATTGTTATATTATATGTTTTGTAAGCATTCTTCGAGAAAATCTGATACAAGTGTTCGAGAATGTGATTAACTTGGAAAAATCCAAGAATAATTAAGTGTCTAAGAATGTGACTAACGCGGAAAAATTCGAGCACAAGCGTCCAAAAATGTGACTAGCTTGATAACTCTAAGCACAAGTGTCAAAAAACGTGACCACCTTGGAAAATTTTAAATATAAATAAGTTTCAAAAAATGTGACTACTTTGAGCATTGGTGTCCAAAAATGTAACTACTCGATAGATTTGAGCATGAGCGTCCAAAAATGTGACTAATTGGTAAGTTTGAGCATAAGCTTATGAAAATACGACCACTCAGTAATTTGAGTATTAGCGACCAAAAATGTGATTGTATAAGTGTCTAAAAACGTGACTATCTTGGTAAATCCAAGTACAACTCAAGAATTTCAAAAGTGTTAAAAGCAACGCATAAGCACAAATGGAAATTCATCTAAAAACTAATTTAAAAGTGTTTAACCATGACAAATCAGTTCATATGAAAACATATATGATGACTACTTCAAATGGCAACACATCCACAAGTTATGTATTTGGTAACAATTATCACAAAGAGATGTGTACTCATTTTCCTGTGTTCAAATTTTTTCACCTAAATTGGGTTTTTTTTAGCAAGGTTTTAAAGAGGCGCATTCTTCTAAGCTCATACGCACCCAACATCTGCACACCACAACTAACGGATGATGATAAAACTGGTTCATCCATCAACATAATCCTTTTACACCTTATTTTTTGCTTCCAAACTGAGGGGCTTATGTACATACCCTTAAGATATTGTGAAATATCTCCAATATATTTATAATTAATATCTTTGGTATAATAATTTATTATCATATCTATTATATTTTCAAAATATTATGATATAATAATTGATTATCTAATATCTTATCGTATAACAACTTATTATCAAATTTTGTTATATTCCAAAGATATTGTGATATAATAATTGATTATATAATATATTTAGAACATAATATTTGATTATCTTCAAATAACCAAATTTCTTTAATATATTTGTTTACTTATGGACTTGGATGTAAGACCTTAGACATTAATTAACTTGGGCTTAGAGAAGAGTAGGTATGTGGTAGAGATTAAGGTTTTATTAGTGTTAAAGCTTTAGGATAGTCTATATATTTTGGGATAGTGCCCTTTGGGACTCTGTAGGGTAAAAGCAGAAAAGAGAGAAAAACTTTAAGTTTTTAGGAGTTAAGCGCAATATTAAAGAGCAATGAAATGTCAAGAGTTAGTTAAAGTAGAAGTACCGGTCTAGGTAAGGGGAGTTGACATTCCTATTTTCTTGTTTTGTTGTTTTCTTTTCTTGTCTTCTTGCTTGTATGCGTGCATGATGAATTGGGATAAATTGTGGTTATTTTTTGTTTGATTGTTATCTTTTGAGGTCTAAAAGAGTTTTTATTTAAAATATGTTGAGATTGGAGAATTTGATTATTGATTTGGGTATAAGTTTTCAATGGGTGTTTTAAGAAAGATGATATTTTGATGAAAGAATATTTTTCATGATTTTGAGTTTCATGGGCACATGGGTGTGTTTTATTTATGAACATAAAACGAGTTTTGGTGGTGTGAGAAACCATGTATGGGCAATGAATGATTCCTGACATGTTTGTGTGTGTGGTGACTCGACGAGAGGTGATGAAGGGTAACTCTACATAGTTGTAAAAGAGGTGAACTTCGTCGGGAGTCTTAAGGAGAGTGATGGGAAGTGACACATGTATACTTTGTCGCGGAAGCTCTTGATAAGAGTGATGAAAAGTGACACATGATTCTCTAGGGAAGCTCTCGAGTGGAGTAATGAGAAGTGGCACTTGTATACTTCATCAGGGAAGCTCTTGAGGAGAGTGGTGGTAGTGGACCCTATTTGTGTAAGTTTTAAGGTAACGGGGAAGGGTGGTTCCTCTAGTGGTGAATGGTTGTTGGTAAGTTGCATGTGATAGTTATAAACTGACTATTGACGTTGGGATCACTAATGCTTGTATTAGTTGTTGTGAAGACATGTTTTGAATCTATGATAATATGTTTAAACTTTTGTTTGAGACAATAGGCTTTGTGAAGACGAATGATGAAACCGAATGGTGGTTTGAGACACCGGAGTTATGAAAGATTTGGGTTTGTTATATATTATTGATGTATATTATTGGTTATGGTTTTGATGTTCCTGTTAGTTCACCCTTGCATGTGTGTTTGATTGCCAGATCGTATATGTATGTCAATACACACAAGCAGATGTTGTCGTAGATGTTAATCTAGATGCATAATACTGAGGAACTTTAGGTTTGCTTTGGAGAAAGAAGTTTTGCAAATAAACTTGTTTTAGACAAAGGTTATTGTGAAGTAATGTACATTTTGATTTAATTATGATTTTTAATTTTTAATTTTACTATTAAGTTTGAACAAATAAATGAAAGTTCCAGATTATGTTAATATTAAATGGTGGTATAAGAGTTTCGACATACAAAATTTAAAAATTTACAAATTTTACTGGATATCTTAGTAGCAACTTAGATGAACCGTTAGATAAGAAGCTTGTAAATACAGCATCCCACAATGGAGAATGGGGATTTAATTCTCATATGAAATTCTTATACAATTTTCTCATTCAATATTAATATATTATACAGGTTCTTTAAACTCTTACTAACTTGAACGTCAGAAAGTCTTTTGCTGATGGATCTTACTTCGGTTCTTCTTTGGAACTCATCTTTTTCACCAAGAAGTAATAGCTCCATTCTTGAGTGTCTCATACTCCACTTAAAGACTAACCCTCTAAATCCAATAAAAACAAATATCAATTATAAAAGTAACTAATTAAAAGTTATACAATTATAATATGTAAAAATGCAAACACATGTAATATGTGTATTTTTTTAAGATAACAAAATATTATAAAATTATTATTATTATTATTGATATTATTATAATCGTGAAAATAAATATAAAATATTTATTTGTAGTTAATTTTTATATTATAAATAATTATTTTAGTCTAAAAAAGTTAACTTAAAAAAATAAAAATTTAAAAAATATTCACTTAAAATATAAAATCGATAAAATAGTTATTTTAGTTTTAAAAAAAATAAAGAATAAAAATGAAAAAAAGTATGTACAGAAATCTCATTTTTATAATGATATATATAGATCTATATACATTTATATATTAAAAAAAAATTGGTATAGTTATGAATTGATTTATAATTAATTGTTATTCTTTTCATTTTATCTTCTAAAATGGATTGTTTCAATAATAAAATCCAATAATTACTAGCATTAAATTTATCAATAATATAAATTATTTTTTAATCTTTTTATTAATAGGGTTCGGACTTATTAATTTATTTAAATTTTATTTAATAAGTTTACTTAATCAAATAAAGTGCATTTGACTATTTTTCATATTATTTTTCTATCTTTAAAGAGGGAAATAAATTTATTTTATTAATTTTATTACTTTATTATGATAACTATTGAATAAAAATGGTTTATGTAAGAACTTAGAAATGATATTTTCGGATTGGTAGAGTGTTTAAAATAATGATACTGATAATTTTAATATTAAAATGTTAAAGTATAAATAAAAATTTTATAAACGAGTTTCATTATTTATAAATGCACCATCTGTCTAAAAACCTTTTTCTTAGAGCCTTTACATTTCTCTCTAGATTTCTAATTCTTATGTTCATTTTTTGGAAGATCGGAGACCGCAGGGTGAACTCTGTGATGAGCTCTCCACTCCTAATCGATCAATTTCTCCAATTGATTAAGTTAGTTTTTTTTGCTCTTTTCTCATGGTCAATTTATCTTTTTGTTGCATGTGAGTGATTCTAGCTCACATGTGGTGTCTGAGTCATCTTTGTGAGTCTCTGTTCATCAGTAGTTATAATGGTATGTCCTGATCATATTTGTGTTGTTCCTAGGTTTAGTTTGGGCATCATGTTGATTTGAAGGAAATTTGGTACTCTTTTAGCTGTATGAGATCTATCATAGGTAGGGGAATTATTTATATTGTTTTTGAGTTGTAGAAATCTTGAGTGAGTAAATTGTATGATTTTACTATGATTTGTCTGAGTATTTGATTTGTTGAATGATACATGATGTGTGAATTTTGGGTTTTAGATATGACGATGCTTAGTTTGAAATATTGATTGATATGGTATTGTATTTGAGATCAATTAGTATTGATATTTGTAATAAATTTGGGTTTGGCATGTTTTTGGTAACTGGAATGACCATTACACTAGACTGGAATGATATAATTATGTAGAATTATGCAGACTCACTGAATGAGAATATTCTTGCTAAGTGAATCCAAATTCAAGAAAGTCACTAACTTTGCAGTTGTTGGTAAGAATGTACTCACTGAGTGAATCCAACATCAAGGAGTTTACTGACTTTGTAGTCATGGAGCGAGAATTTTGGAGGAATTTAACTCTGTGAGTTCTAGTGATTTATTCGATGAGCGATCCATTTGGTCGCTGAGCGAGTGGACATTTGTGAACTTTTTGCCTAGCGAGTGGATGATTTCACTGAGTGAATACATCACAATCTAGTAATCATTTTCTATGCTAAAATTTTGGTGTGTTGTGGTAAATGTGGATTATTGCTTAGGAAATGTGATTGGTATATGAGATGGAATGGAGATTGATTTTATAAGGTTTAGGTGAGATTTGTTGATGCTAATTCAAGGAGAATTAGTAATGAATTATAATAGTGTATGCATTAGTATATTGATCCAGTTGGAATATATATATATTCTTTTAGAATATATCTTTTAAAACAAAATATTGTACTTCAACAAAAAGAATCTTCCAAATTTGAGCCTTATATCTTGTGCATATAAATTTTTACCCGAAAAAAGTGGTAGAAACGTACTAGTCTCTAGCTACATTCCTTTTTACTAAATTTTAGTAATTAACACAAACAAAATTGGTTTTCATTTTGGGTTTTAATATATGATTGCACATTACGACTTTGTGAATATATCTTGTTTCATGAGTCACTTAGAGACTTACGTATATCTCCAAGTGGTGGCCTTACCATCACACTCACTAAGTAAATCATGAATAGGTGTTATGTGAATTATATCCCTAAAATAATTTTCGTTAGGTTTATTAAAAGATATTTAAAAAAACATAATATTACTCATTGAACTTCATTCCATCTTCATTTCATCGGATCACATTTATGTAGAGATAAGTGTTCATTATTGCGATTAATTTATGGATTTTAGTCTCATTTACTTTGACGACTTAAATACTTTTTGTTGGTAAGTAGATCTACAATATTTCTTTTAGTCTTGTCAAAGTCAATAGAAAAAATAAGATGAATAATTAAGTTTATGATAGATCTGTGTCTTTTTCTCATATGTCTTCTCTTTCATTAAAACTTTTGCTAGAAGCTTTAGGTATCACAATTTGACTATCATAATACATTGAAATATGAGGTATTGACTTATCTAGTAATGGTAAATCATATAACTCTTTTTAAGAAACTATGCCTCAATATAATAGCATATAAAATAATATTTTGCTTTCATGGTAGATTATGTAATAATATTTTGCTTAGTAGATTTTCATGATATTGCACCTCCACCACAAAAACATAACTAATAGTTGATTATGGATTTTCCTAATTCACCAACTGTATATGTAATATCAAGTCTAGAAAAGTTTTTCAAATATAATAAGAAACCAATAATTTGATATTGAGAAGAAATTCATTCATCTCAACTTTTCTTTAATTTAATACATGAGTCATAAGGTGTTAAAATTGATTTCACATCAAACTAATTGAATTTCTTCAAAAGATTTTTTACTAATAAGATTGAGTTAAGATAAGGCCATCATAACATCTACCAAACTCCTTCATGTCAACATTACTAAACAATGAATATTTCACATTTTTTTATATTATCTACATTGCTACCAAATATTGATATATCATCTACATGTAAGCATGACATAGTATAAATATCATTATCACATTGTTTTACATACACATATTTATCACTATTATTAATATAAAAACCATATAAAAGAATAATTTGATCAAATTTTTCATGTCATTATTTAGTGCTTGTTTTAAATCATATATATATATATATATATATATATATATAT
>Ga0099823_1003512_pt1 | contig 14888 bp, 6 predicted proteins | sample CowpearedBW_FD_76831 | JGI IMG/M metagenome (GOLD analysis project Ga0099823, IMG submission 76831) | Root nodule microbial communities of legume samples collected from California, USA - Cow pea red BW | ecosystem: Host-associated > Plants > Roots > Nodule | place: USA: California | collected...
AAAAAAAAATCTTGGAAGCGCAAAACCAAGTCTAAGGGTAAGGGAAAAGAGGTAGCTTCAGCTGCTCCAAAACCCAAACGCAATGATCGTTTTCTTCCTATCGGAGATGCTAAGTATACCTAGATTTTTTATGAAGTTGCCACCTATATCTCTGACTTTACCTTTGTCGAAGAGGTAAACGGATTTGCTGCCGCTTTTGGGATTTGCTAGGATGAGCTCACTACCCAATGGTGTCTTTATTTTTGTTTGTGAATACTTTTTTAATATTTTTTATGTAACCTTTCATCTAAATGCTTTTATGGTCGACCTTCTAACCTATTTGAATGTCACGCTTAGCCAACTCCACCCTAATAACCGGGGTTTTGTAAAAGCTTTCTAGGATCTATGCAAACATTTAGGGCTTGTCTATTTTGTTCTACTTTTTGCATACTTTTATCAGCTAAAGCATGAATCTCAGGTTGGTTGGATATCTCTAAAAAATGCTCAGTATTCCCTTTTCATGACATATACTCAACCTTTCAAAAAATTTAAAACCCGCTTCTCTAAATTAAAAGCTCCACTCATGAAGCCAACTTTAAGTTTTTCTTTAACCTTGATCGACGATCCAAATTTCCCCTTTTTGGAATCATCCTTTCAAGTTTAACTCTCTTGGGGACAATCTTCTAAGTGTTGAGGAGCAGATAGGTGTCACACTTCTTTGCCAATTGCCTAGATTTCTAGAGTGTAAGGAAATACTTCAAGTCCATGGGGCCTATTTTAATGGTAAGTTGGCATCTTCGACTTTCTCCTTGTGACTGACTTTCTTACCGTTCTTTCTCGTTTTATGCAAAATACATGTCGAGTAAATTTGACTACAAGGCTTTTAGGAAAAATGTCAGTTGGCCTCTCATCCTCACCCCAAGAAACAAAGGTTGAGGCTAGTTCGTCCTCGACAATTCTAGTCACGACCTTTGCTCCTGCTTGCAGAGCGCCACCGTTATCACTAAGACAACACCTCCACCTCAGAACACAAATCAAGTTCTTCCTTCAATAGAAGGTTCATTGCAAATTGCCTCTATAGGGGAGAAAGGTCGGATTCCTACACCTATTCCCCTTCCTCCTTGTCCTTCAAGCTCGACTCAGCTAACCAGGTTCCTTATTCATTTGGATGGTCCATTTACTCGGGTGGACCATGTTTCAACAAGCATCCAGGGAGTTCCTTCCTTGTGGTAATTACGCATGCAAGGGGATTATATTGCCAACAAGGAGGGGTTTCCCGAACTCCATATGATGCGGAGTTGCTGAAGCTAATTGGTTCTAAGGGGCCATTGATTCTACTGAAGTGATGATGTTGCACAACATAGTCATCATGCATTTCTATAAAGGTCACATGGTTAGTAAGGCTCAATTGACCAGCAAGCTTGAAGAGTTGAAGAAAGAAGAGATGGGTATGGTGGTTGAGCTGATGAGTCGAGCCGAGAAGATCGGTAACTTAGATCAATAAAAGAATGTGGCCACTCTGAAATTGAAGAAAATCGAGGAAGAGAAAAACCAACTTGATTTATGAAATTATATGGTAAACGCTTCATCGAAATTGGGTTTCATGATTTCATTCAAAGTGAAAACAACAAACAATATATTTCTACTTCCTTCTCTCACATTCACATCTTTTGTAACAAGTCTCGATTTTGTTGCAGGAAAGCCTAAACTTGCATAATAAAAGCTCTATATCTAACCATTTTTATTATTAAGTTCACATTAGTGAATTATATGTTGATGTTAAGAATTACCAATGACCACATCTATGTGTATAATGTGAAATCAGTTAGTTGTTTTATCCTACTTAGGTTTCCTAAACTATCTTTGGATTAGTTGGTACTTCCACATATGCACCATATCTAGAATACGTAGTTGAAAATCATAATCAGGTTTCCTAAACTATCTTTTGGATCAGTAGGTACTCCTGCATGTGCAAAATTTCTAGATTGTGCAGTTAGAACAAGAATAAAAAACAAAGATGATGGAAAAAAAAATTATATTGAATGATGAATCCATATAGAATTAAGAATACATTATACCCAACCCCGGTGAATAAGGGAGTTAGCTACTCCTAGACATACTGAATACTAGATGATGATGATGAAATTAAATGTCTCCAGTGTTTAGAATGCTCTTCTACCATCAATTGTATATAGATCAAGTTTTTTTCTCTCGAAGAGTGTTTATTTTTCCCTCTCTCTCCCAAAGGGGAGGTTTCCCAAAATGGATGTTATTTTTTACCTTTGTCAAGCCCTTTATTTATAGATTTTCAAATTGGAATGGGCCTGCAACTTTGTACTTGATTCAGTACTGGATTAATCTTCTGAAACTCAATATCTTTGTGATATTCTTCAAATATTCTGACTAGTAATTGGAATAACCAACTTGATGGATAATTGAGGTTATTGATAATCTTTGAATATTCAGTGCTCCACTTGAATAATAATCTTGAAAATATTCTTTAATCTTCAAAATCTTGGAAATATTCTTCAAATCTTCATGGATTTTCTCCTAATATGAAAAATATAAATCAAATACTTAAAATATTTAAAAATATTTAAAAAGATAAGAATAAAATAAAAATAAAAGAAAAAAACATGATAATACCAATTATGACTCGCGTTTTTCGGTCTAGTTTTACATTTTCCAGAGAGATGGAGAGCATGTTGAGCGAGGTTCTACTTTGGTGACATGATATATGTGTGGTACATGGTGAGACGTAGATGGTTGACACGATTGTTGTTACTCCAATGACATGCGCACAGTAATGGTAAGGGCTGATAGTGGCTGAAGCTCAATCTATATGGGTGGAGCATAATCTATAGTGAGGCGTACTCGTGGATCTACATTTTTTTTTCATTTTTTGATGAGGTGCATGAAGGTTGATCTACGTATGGTTATGCTGATCTGGATGTCACGTGGAGATGCACAAATCTTAGTGAGGGTGTTGAGCTTTCCATTGTCATGCTTGGTATACGATTTAGGGCTTCAGTGATGTTGATGGTGGAGGTGCGATCTCTTCTCTTCTCTCGTGGTTCTGGCTATGAATGTTGATCTAGTGGAAAAATATGAAGATGACATGATAGCTCTTGGTTGGTCAGATTTGAGAGTGGAGGATAGTGACACATGGCAACAAATTGTGATATTTATGATGAGTTAGTGAGGTGCGCTTGTGGATTTGCATTTTCATTTTTGTTTTTTGGTAAGGTGTAAAAAGGTTGATATGGGCGTGCTTACGATGATCTGGATGTCACGAGGAGATGCACAAATCTTGGTTAAGGTGTTGAGCTTTCTAGCGTCGTGCATGGTTGCGAATTACGGCTCTAGTTATGCTGACGGTGGAGGCGCAATCTCTTCTCTTCTCCGATGGTACTGGTTACGAGTGTTGATTTGATGGAAGAAGATGGAGATGACATGGCAGCTCTTGGTTTGCCAAATTTGATAGTGGGGAATAATGACATGTGATAGCTTCTTGTTGGGAAAATTGTGTGAGCTAGGATGAGTCTTTGCTAATGGTAATTATACAGGGCAATGACTAATATTGATGTAGGGTGTGTGGTGTTTATGTACGGGTATTGGATAATATTGATGTATAATGTGTGGTGATTATACACGAACATTGATTAACATTTATGCTAGTGTGCAACGCAAAAGGAAATTATAATGGTTAAATTCAAGTGACTATACTCTTTATGGTGAAGTATGAATAAAAGGGAAGATGTGTTTATTTTAATCATGGTGGAGGAGATTGTTGAGTTGATGAAAATAATACATCTTGAAGTCCCACATAAACAATGAAGTGGGTAATAATGGCTATATAATGGAATCTAATTTTATGGTTTTGGTTTTAGATGTTCCAATCAAAATATTTTAAGCTTGTATTTGACTTTTCTAATACTCCTAGTAGAGTGTTAGGATGTTTGAGTTAAATTGTTGTTTAGAGTCTGTGAATGTACTTAAGATCAAATGACATGAGAGAATTGTCTATGAATTATAAAAATGAGAGAATTGTCTATAAATTATAAAAATTTTCATATAGTATTATTATCTGATTATCATTAGATAATAGTTATGATTTTATTCTAGTTTTAGAGTTTTTATGTTATATATTTATGTTAATTGTTTTTATTTTATTTTTCGAATGATTTAGAATAATTTTCGGGAGTAAAAACTGATATTATTTATAGGGACGCTTTTTTTTTCGTTAAATTTTTATAAATACAAAATTAGAATATTGTCACATCAGGTAACGTGTAAATGCTAATCGAGATAATTAAAATTGTTATTATTTATAATAAAACGCACTTATTGTATAGAATTCATTTGAACTTTATCAAATAATAGATAAAGTGTAAAGCAAAATAATAATCAAGATTCGTTAACTAAATAAATAAGCTGAATCAGTAATATAATGGACTGAAAAAGGTGGATTTTGAGTTTTGTACTCATAGATACATTTAAACATCATTTATCATCAATAAAGTTCTTGTATGAATAATGGATTGAAAGAAATATGTTAAAAAAGAGTCATTAAATATGTATTCAAGCAAAAGTTTAGTTACAGTCAACCAGTCAGAACTTATCATTAATATAATTTATAAAATAATTATTACAAATTAAAAAATTATCTTATAACTGAATATATACCATAAAAGTTTTTAAATAGATGAATTGTTTTATGTAGAAAATTCACACAAAATCTTAAAACTGACAACTAAATTAATGTTTTCACAGACTTAGTTTTACTAATCAAATATTATTTTAACACATATTTTAGGACAAACATTATAACCCCAACAAATATTATTTATTCTTAAAAGTACAAGTATAATGTTTTTATGGTTATGATTCTTATTTATTGCTAAAAGCATTATGCTAATACTTTTCTAATGTAGAAAGTAAAGGAGATTATTTTAAACTTCATGATTAACAAGAAACAACCTGGCCAAAATGTGCAAGTTAAGGCAAAAGACAAAACAAAAGCAACTACAGGGCTTGGTGTTGGCACACAGTGACACCATGAACAGCAAGGGCATCCACTTGCACCTGAAGTGGAAAATTCCTTTTGAATATTCACAATAATTTGCTTTGATTCTGATGCAGACAAAATGGAATGTTTCTGACCAAGATTTTAGTGCAGACAGTCCTAATCAACAACCCTTGATCTTTTCATCTTTTGGGTGTCACTTTCATTCATGCTCAATATTCAACATTGACCACACTCCTTCCACATCCCACTTATTCTGCCATCTTCTTCATTCACTGCCAAATCCACTTTGTCTCAGTTCATGCATGTAGTGTAGAGTATTCAGCTTTGGATTCCACAAAGCTAGTTATAGCAATCTCTTCAAAGTTCAAAACTTTCCTTTTTCTGTAATAGGTTTGCTTGCACATGTTGGCACTGTTCAAAGTACCAGTCTTTTTCTATCTGTTGCTATTTCATTTTTCCTGCATATTTTTTTGCTTCAAGCTACTTTTCTTGTTTCTTTTGTCCAAAGTTTCCTTCTGTCTCTTTTATCTGATTCAAACGAATTTAGTAGAACATCAGGCTTTTTATGTGAAATTTTATTCTAGTTTCTTATCTACACATGGCTTTCAGTTTCTAGGACTTTTTATTCTGCACAAATCACCAGTGACAAACAACACTTGAGGCAAGGAGTTATTTCAATTGTGTACATTTTTATGAATAGAACTTATATTTTGGTAAGCTTTAGTATGTGTGAATGGGATTCAATTAACAGAATTGAATTGGGTTTAGTTTTGGAGCTTTAGTAGAGAGTGGTATTTGAACAAGAGAATAGGTTAAGAATTTGAAGATGATTGTGAGAAAAAACAAGACAAGTGCAAAGTCACTACTTGTGCTCCTTGTTATGGTTCTTGCCTTTTTCTTTGTCATTTACAATTTGGTATTTATGATCAAACACCATAAGGGTGGAAGCTGGATATCAGAAAATTCCCATTCAAAATTCCATGTTGTGGTCACTGCTACTGATGCAGCTTATTCTCAATGGCAATGCCGGATTATGTACTACTGGTATAAGAAGGTAAAGGAGATTCCTGGATCTGATATGGGAGAGTTCACCAGAATTGTGCATTCAGGTAAACCAGACCAGTTGATGGATGAGATTCCTACTTTTGTGGTTGATCCACTTCCTGCAGGCTTGGATAGGGTACATTATTTTCAGCTTCTTTTCTTTCTATCAGACAGAATTCATATCTTTTTAACCTATTTAACTTCAAAGTTCAAGTATTCACTTCATCCCTATAGTTGTTCTTATTTTAAGTTTTAGTTTCTGTTTTGGTCTCTACACATTCATGTCTGAAGACATGTGTGTCCCCACTTACATTTTGTTTTCTGTCCTTCATAAAAAAGTTTGCAACTTTAATCTCTTTTTCTCCGGTTGCTGATATACTTTTAAGTAATGTTAGACTAAAATAGCATCTTGCCATCTTTTTCATTTTAACTAGTTTTTCAGAAAGTATCAATCTGTAAGCAGATATTGAAGTTTTTCACCCAAGGTGATACACTTAAGCGCCAGCTTAAAAAGAACTTTATTCAGCCGAATTACTCACTAGTATAGCTTGATTCATGTTTCTGTGCATTTAAATACTATTGTACATTTCAAATCCTTCTGCAGAATATAATACCAACAAAGTGGTGAGATACGTGAATCAATTAACTCCACTGGAAAGTTTATCCCCAATTTCATTATTTGTGATATTTTCTTAGTGTCCTCACTATTGAATTGATGTCTCAAGAAAACTTGTCTGTTTATTTTTTGTCAGGGCTATGTTGTCATGAATAGGCCATGGGCTTTTCTTCAGTGGCTGGATAAAGCAAATGTTGAGGAAGAGTAAGTTTCTTTGTTCTGGTTTTGTAGGATGTTACGCTCTTCAGTAGCAAAACTTAACAACAAGGCTGTTCATGATTGATGCAGATATATTTTGATGGCAGAACCTGATCACATATTTGTAAAACCTTTGCCTAATTTGGCTATTGGAAACCAACCAGCAGGGTATCCATTTTTCTACATAAAACCAGATAAACATGAAAAAATAATTAGAAAATTCTACCCTAAGGCGAATGGTCCTATTACAGATATTGACCCCATTGGCAATTCTCCTGTAATCATTAAGAAGGTGAATTCTCAGCCAATAGTTTACATTTTTGTTAAGGAATTTCATGTCCTTGTATGAATAGGTTAACTTTTTCGTAATAATGTATCAGAACCTTACAACGAACTCAATATATTGAGTTCGAACCTTGTAGAGGAACCTGATCCTACAAAAGGGGGAGTTCCAAATTTACCAGGCTGCCAGATGCCAGTCTTGAAAGAGGGGCATTTATTAAGGAATTTTGTATCCTTGTACAATCGGGTTAACTTTTTTGTAACAATGTCCAGATAGTTAACTGTTATAGTTATTACAAAGCATGATAGCTTCCATAGAGGCACTGATTTTTTTTTTTAACATCAGTCCTTGCTGGAGGAAATAACTCCCACATGGGTGAATGTTTCCCTGCAAATGAAAGATGATCAAGAAGCTGATGAAACTTTTGGATGGGTACTTGAAATGTGAGTAGTACTGCATAAGTTTTCTACAGCTTAACTTCAGTTATCAACTTTTGATCTGGCACATGTCAGTATTTTGTTGAATTCTTTTGTTGAATTCAGGTATGCATACGCTGTGGCATCGGCATTGCACGGTGTACGGCATGTTCTTCATGATAACTTCATGCTCCAGGTTTGTTTATTTGTGAATGAGCAATTGCATCTTTACTTAAGGAAGCAGCACTGAAGTTAATGGCATGCATCATGAAATGTTGCAGCCACCATGGGACTTAGATGTTGGGAACAAGTTTATAATCCATTATACTTATGCATGCGACTACAATTTAAAGGTGAATGGATTTCTTCTTTTCTATTTTATACTAAAAGTAAGTTGCACAAGTTACTTACTCCTATTACTTATCCATTCAGGGGGAATTGACATATGGGAAAATTGGAGAATGGCGTTTTAACAAGAGAGCTTATCTCTCAGGTCCTCCACCAAAAAACCTTTCCTTACCCCCTCCTGGAGTTCCTGAAACTGTGGTATGTCCTAGTCTACAATTTTTCTGCAAAGAAAACAAAGTTTCAGTTGAATGTGCATCTTGGCAATTTGAAATTGATTTAACCTTTTGTTTTGGTGTGTTATAGATACTTTTTCAGCTTGGCTAAGTTTTATAAATGCAACATGTAGTAGGCTTTGGAAAACCAATTGAATGCAAAAATCTGGCTGTGTTTCAAACTTTTTAAGTGTTTGATAAAGTTTTAAGCTGAGACTCTAATATTTTTCATTAACCTCTTATTTGAAGCTTTATTTGTACTGTGGTCATTTTGTGGTTGCTTGATTTTGGTAGCTAATAGATACTGTGATGATCATTTGCAGGTTCAGCTTGTAAAGATGATCAATGAAGCTACTGCTAACATACCTAAATGGGATTCATTAAATAGAAGCTGAGGAAAAGAAAATAAACTACAAATCCTTAGGCCCCTCATGCTAGACTTGTTTCACCCTAAGAAGAACTGTGATTAATACAAAAACATGTTTTTGTGCTAGCTCTGGAAATACATGTGTTCTTTCTGTAGCAAGTCAATTGTGGGTATTGAATTATATTTGGTCAGTTAACCTTTTTTTTTTCAGTAGACTTTTTTCAGAGGGAAATCAATGGAAACAACTTACTATCACGATATTATATCTACAGTTCAATGTATCAAATGTGCAGTGAAAACTGAAAACGGAAGTAACCACCCAAAGTTTTGAATTGAGTGATAGTATATATCTGTGCATCATACATCATGCATGAACTCTATTATAAAGGTATAGACTTTCTTCAACTTATGTTCTCCAACTTCATATCATTTAGATATTGGTCAGTGGAGACCTCTTCAATGCCTCAGAAAATAAGAGAGAGAATATGAGAAATAAATGAATATCATAAAATCTGTCAATATTTTATATATAAAACACAGGCTCTTTCCCAACTATGTATACATATTTTTATATGCATTAAAATGATTGCTTTCATTTGTTTATCTATTTCATGCTATATGCTTTATTATACATCTAAGGGTTTCTGTTTGAAGATTTGGATGATCTCGTAGTCAAAGAAGGCTTCATCTGAACTATATGTTCTTCATTCACTCCCATTTTCTTTGCATAACGACCTGCTTCAAAGAACCTTCTAACTGCATCATCCATGTAATCTTTCCCTTGTTTAACAGTCATGTCTTTCCCTATTTTACCTGGAAAACTAGTGAGGATATTATCTCCTTTAAGCACTGCTGCAAGTTGGATCAGTTCCTGCTGAAATTCACTCATCTGTGCATCTTCATTAGGCCCTCCCTCCCTCATCTTTACAGGGGTTGGAAGTTTCTCTGCACCAAAATAACACCAGCAGGAATCAACAAAGTGTAAAAAATGCAGTGGTCAATGTCATTTGCTTCTACTTACTGTTTCGTGTGAGCATTCAAAGGTTATAGAATGTAAGAATCAAGTGTAATACAGTAACAGGAAACTGAAGTACATGTAATCAACCAAGTCTATCACTTTTCTCTCCTTGCATGCTTGGATTAAAAGGTACAAAACATTATATTTGAAATAAATTTTACTTATGTATATACACACATGTATAGAGAAGTTGAAAAACAAGATACATGTCAAAGCTATTAGATTCAGTTTTAAAGCTACTGCACATTTATATTCCTATTTAAATTACATTTTTCTCATGTACGTAAATAAATTTTCTGAATTCATATGAATGATACGTGATTAGATTTGTTCAATAATCTGAAAAGGGGATTTTGTTGCTTATTGATACATAAACGTGATTACATCTAATTAGTTGATGAAGGATACCAACCTGGGCAATCTGTCCTTGGCTCTGTTCTTCTCTGAACAATACCCTCAAAGGTTCCAGCCCAAGCATCTCTTTTGGTCAGAAATGAAGGCAAATTGAAGAGCTTCTTCACTGTTGCTGAAATGGATGAGTGTTCATATTCGGATGTAGGAGTCGGTGATCCATTTGGCCCATGAACAACTGTATCACCGTAACAAATCAGAAAACCTTGGACAGTTTTTAATAATTCGCTATCTCATAGCTTTGCATGGTACACAAATGAGATTTATTGGTTCCATTCAAGTTTTAATTGTTTACTCACATGTTTCATTTTTTCATTAATTATCATTTCTAAAATTTATAAACAAAAACAATGTACCTCGCCAAGAAGGTTCCTTGATATACAGAAAAAAAATACAAGAGAGCGACATTCTATGAACTCTCATTCTACAAATACAAAGAGCTTGTTTCTATATTCGAACCAAAGATCTACCCGTCATTGAGACAACTTTTCCGTTACGTCAGGACTCTCCTAGTGGAACACAATCTCTACGTTCATATGTCTTTGTTTTTTATTGGATAATTAATTTAATTCTAAAAATAATTAAATTTAAATAAATATTTATTTAAAAAATAAAAATAATAAAATTTTTATTTTTATTTAAAAAAAACAGTAATATTTAAATTAACAGACATTTAAAAATAAAAATAATAAAATAATTATTTTAATTTAACAAAATAAATACTAAAGAGTAAAATTAAAAAAATCAAAACAGATAAAAATGATAAAATTATTATTTTAATTTAAGAGAACAGTTAATTATTAAAAAATAAAATTGAAAATAAAAATGTGATACGACAATGAGTATCCTTATATATAGGTTATATATAGATATAATATATTATAAATAATATGAATTCTTTTTTTCAAGTATATATATATATATATATATATAATTGACTTGAATAAAGAATGTACCTAATATAATTTAAGCAATTATTGTTCTCAAATTTATTAACCGATCCTAAATTGTCCTGAATTCATGATAGAGCCTTGAAGTTTCCTCCCTGGCAACATGTTACCAACCAACTAAAGAATAATTTATTTCCTGTAACGCACCAAAAATCAATTTCTTGCACATTTTGGCTTTCCGCTTCAGCATAAATCTTTGTACTTGATCAACAATACTAGAACACATATTTCAACCCACTTGAAGCATTTATTTTGTTTTTTTGTTTTTTTAATGTTCGCCTACAACACATACTATGCTATCAACTTACATTTCAAAAGTGATAAATTAATCCACCGAAAACACTTCAGATAACCCATTTATGAGCCTTATCATACGAGTAAGTCAACCAATCAATAATAATATCCCACCATTATTGCACCTTGGTTTTGCTTTAAGACATTGGCAGCTACATTGCTTACACACAATGAACTAGCATAAAATCAAATGTCAGATTCATGCTTGTGGGGGTGTGTGATTTGTTATCGTTAGGAAAATATCCATAATAGGTTTCACACTGTACTCTTTGACACTGAAGATAGAGACCAAAAAAGTAAAAGGTCCCACTCAGAACACCACATCACACTTTATGTGTATTGTCTCTTTTCAAAGATAGTGTGAAAATCAATTTCTTAAGTGTGAGCCTGTGATTGATGAGTCGTGCCTAACTTAAAGCAAGTTATTTTATTAAGATCACGAAGACAGTATATGTGAAGTCATGTGGTGCATGGAAAGTGTGAATAGAATATTAGCATTCTTCTCTTACAAGTTTGTTGAGCAATAAATCTTCATATTAATAGTGCTGTCTAACTGAAAACATTTATCACAGAGAAAAGCCCATAAACTGTTCATACTGGAATGCAAGATTGTATCTTAGACATAATGACTGCATCAATTTTGCGCACAGGATAAGAATAGACAGATAGAAAGCAGAATCCATACATGTCAAGATAACTCAACAGTACATGTGATTTTGATAAGTACTACATATATCATTCAGTTTTTCAAAAATGAATAAACCAAAAAAAAAACATATTTTTGTGTGCAAATCTAAAAATGAAATTACAATTAAAATATTTATATATTAGAATAAAATATTGCTTTTGTATATAGACACGTAGATTTATATAATACAATCATATTTATCATAATTATTAAAACAAAACAAGAATTCTTTCATCATTTCTTTAACAATCCAAAATCAAGAAAACAACCAAAAAAATTTAAATAATTAGTAAAAAAGGGGAAAATAGCAGATTAAACAACCTATTTTTATCCGTGTTGTGGTAATTAGTGATACACAAATTAGAGAGAAAATAAAAGTCATCTGTTTTTAACTTCCAATTATCTGATATTTAAGCGTATATTTATTACATTTAATCAACTTCAACCAATTAAAAAATAGCACTTCCATGACATACTATTCTCAAATTAGTTAAAAGATTATCGCAATAATCTCAAGCTACCTTCCTTATGCCTATATTTGTCTTTTAATTGTCTATTTACATTAATATATTTTCTATTATCTCTATTTCAAATAAACTTATGATTAATTTTCATTGTTAAAAATAACCTTAAATAATAATTGAATATTTATGTTATAAATCTAAAATGTTATAATATTTAACCATATGTATGAATTATATGCATAGTGATGAAGAAATGGGATATTTTAATTTAGTTCAGGGATGACATACCTGTACCCTTCTGAATCCAAGGCGAGATAGCGATGGTAGGGACCCTCACTCCCAACCTATTAAAGGTGAAGTTAAACGGTTCAGGGCCCACAATCCCATCAGGACTGGGCACCCCACGCGCGGGGGTAGGCACGTGGTCGTAAAACCCTCCATGTTCATCGTACGTGATGAGAAAGAGGGTCTGGTTCCACTGCGGGCTGGCCCTCAGCGTCTCGTACACCTCCTTCACAAACATCTGCCCCTGGTACACATCGTGCGATGGGTGATCATCATTGGCGGGAAGCACCTTCATGTCCATGTACCGCTGCTCCACCACAGTGTAGCTCGGCAACTTCCCCTCTTTGGCGTGCCCCTTGAACGACAAGTCGTAAGGGTGGAACTTCAGCAAGTACTTCAGCTTCCGAAGGTTCCGGTAGAAGAGTGTGGCGGGGATGTTCTGGTAGTATATCCCGAAGTCTAATCCTGCATCGTACACGCTGTCGAAGATCGTTTTCTGCGGGTACCCGGCCGCCAGCTTCGCCGCCACATTGCTGGTGGCGCCGCCTGATGTTGCCGAGTGCACGAACAGACGGTTGGGCTGGGTGGAGGCCGGCACGGAGGCGAACCACCTATCATGAAAATGGAAATCATGGTTTAAAATTAAAACAAAAAAACACGGTGAATACGACACGTGAAGTAGCTGCCTCTTCTCTTTTTTAGTGCAAAGAAACCAGTTTCTTTTCTGTCTACTTTTTTTTTCAAATAATAATCATATTAATCATAAATTAATGGAAAATAACTTTTTTTTTGCTATTAAATTTTCACTACTTTTTCTTATAATGAAATCTTTTAAATGATTTTTTATTTTTTTATTTTTTTATTCTTAATATTCCAAAATTACTTAAAAAATAAAAATAAAACATCTTAAGCAAAATTATTAAAATTTAATAGTGAAAATATTATTACTTTAAATTAATACATTGGACCAACTAATTTCAATTAAGAAAAAAGGTGAAATGTGAAACTGAAATAGAAAAAGGAGTTTCGTAACATAATTCCACACTAAAGATGTTCACATGCAGCAGTAGAAGGGGTTAGGAAGAGGACAAAAAAGAGAAACCTATCGAAAACAGCGAACTCCGAAACGAGCGTTTTGTAGACCGGAAGGAGGTCGGGGAGGAAGCCGTTCATGACGTTCTGGGACATGCGCGAGGTGTTGTCCATGGAGAAGGCCTGCTGCACGAAGCCGTTCATGAGCGGAGGGTTGGCGGAGGTGTCGTTGGAGCCAAAAATCTGTTCGCGGATGGCCTGGAAGGAGTGGCCCGGGTCCGGGTCCACGTAGTGGGCCTGGTCTTTGAAGAAAAAGCGTTTGGAGTTGGGGTCGGTGACGGAGAGCGGGTTGGACTCGGAGCCGGTGACGCCGTTGATGGCGGGGTTGAGGCGCTTCATCCACCCGAGCATGTGGTCGAAGGAGCGGTTCTCCATTACCAAAACGACGACGGTTTTGATGGGGTTGGGAGTGGCATGGTGGAAGAGGAGGAGAAAGGTTAGGAAGAGGGGAAAGTGGTTCAACCTTGGGAAGCACATTGTTTGGTTTGAGAGAACGAGGTTTTGGGATTTGAGATTTTTGGATTTTTCTTGATGAAGATGGTGCTGGAACGTGTATGTGAGAGTGAGACTCAACAAAAAAATTTAAGGCTCCTTTTAAGAATGAGAAATTGAATGACCCTTTATATTTAATCAAGGTTTAATTTTTTATTTTTTATTTGGATTATGTAATCACCCATGTTTGGTTTATAAAAATGAAAGATGACTGATTACTTTACATTTTGTAAAAAAGTTATTTTTATGTGTAATGTTCAAAATTCAGAATAATAATTATCCTCTTAGATAAAAAAAATATTTTTATTATAAAAATAGAAAAAAAAATGAAATATAGTTTTGGTTTTAGAACATTAACTAAAATTTTGTTATTATTGACATGTCACGTTTTAGACCATCACTGATTTTATTGTATTCTTTTGCTTATAATTATTAATGGTATGATGAATTATTTGTTGTTTGAATTATTTATTTTTTGAATTTGTTTTTATTTTGACGGAAAATTTTCGTATTGATTACGTATGAGTATGAAAAATATTTGACATTTTTAATTGGGTATGAGGATGTAGATGAGATATATCAATTTGCTTCGTCCCGATTTCCATACCCGTCATAATACTCATTCTGTCCTGTTTAAATTATTAAAATACTCATAATTTATTACGTTATCTTTTATTTATATATATATATATATATATATAT
>Ga0099823_1003517_pt1 | contig 14877 bp, 4 predicted proteins | sample CowpearedBW_FD_76831 | JGI IMG/M metagenome (GOLD analysis project Ga0099823, IMG submission 76831) | Root nodule microbial communities of legume samples collected from California, USA - Cow pea red BW | ecosystem: Host-associated > Plants > Roots > Nodule | place: USA: California | collected...
AAAATAATAATAACAATAGTAGAATATATAAAAAAAAAACTATTGAGAAAATGAGTCTTTCAAAAATTAACTCCTATACAAGGAAATCATTACAAGCTATGGAACTATTCTATAGTATCACAACATTCCTTCATAGACACATCACCACCTACTTTCGTTCAAATTGGTAGGTGGATCATTGGAAAAGTGACAAAAACACACACAAAAAGGTAAGATAGTGTACACAAGAGTTATCTAATACCAAATAAGTCATGTTTAGATACAATTCAAGCATGAATGAGTACAATGTATTAATATACACACAAGACAGATGACTCTAAACTCAATTATCTGGATATATGCAATTGATGTTGGTTTCACTGGACATGTGCATTTGTGGTGATCTCTACTACTCTATAGTGTAATGGCCTATATTACTCGACAAAGCCATGGCAAATGATTTTCACCCTACCACAAAAAACAAATAAGCCCATAGACTATAACCACCTATAACTCTTTACCACATAACACATTTTATTGTATTTGAGTATGAATGGTTACTAAAGGATTAAGATACCCGCTTATTGAATCCATTCATCAATGCATATACTAAAGTTACAACAATAAGGATTTCTCCATGGAATTCCTTAAACTCCACCATCATTCATGCTCACAACAACACTTTCACTTCAATTCATTAAAAATTAAAGCCATAAACAAGATTTATTTCCACAACAGAACTTCCAAAAAAAGCTAAAAAGAAAAGAAGGGTTAACCGAGAAAATTGACACTCAACCTTGTGCTCAACGCCAAACCTATCACAAAAAGTGGCACTTAGTGACATTTCTGGCTCTCACCGCCAATCTCCTTGCAAAAGGTGGTGCTCAATGATACCTTGATGCCACTCAACACCATAACAATCGCAAAAGTTGGGACTCAACGGTACAGTCTGGTGCTCAACTTCTGAATGTAAAATGCTCTCAGATTTGGAGCACAAAGCTGGCACTCAGTGTCAATCTGCTTCCGCTCAACACTTTATTAGATCTCAAAAAATGCAATCTACGATATGAGGGAAGTTGGACTTGTTCAATTGATCAATTTGGTGGCCCTCTCTTAGTTCTTTGGTTCAAAACAATTTTAAAACATCGAAGCTTGTTCCAAATGAAGCAATTACTCAAATTCGAATTCTCTCAATTATCACAAGATCAACCTAAACAAGCACAATCATTGTAACATGCAACTATAAACCAAATCATACAAGATCACCTCATCAATTCACACTAAACCAGATCTAGCAAAAAAGACAATTTCATCACCAAACCTTTATAACAACAACATGCAATTATCAAATTAACAAAATTACACAACACAAATCAAGACTAGTTTTCCTTAACTTGACAGAATAACTTTAGAGTTCTAAGACATCAACCACATCTTCCAACTCACATGATGCTCTATAATTGAAGAAAACTGACAAGATAAAAGAGAATAGCTCGTCGAGAGGATCACCGTAGCGGTCTTCAATATTCAAATAGACAAATAGAGTGTTAAAAATTCTAGAGAGAAGTCAGAGAACTTTAGAAAAATAATTTCTAGAAAGAGTATGTATTTTAAAATGATGAAACTGATTCATAATACTTTTTTTTATTTAAAACTTTTTAATATTAAAATAAAAAATCTCACTATTTTTAAACCACTAAAAATTTTAAAATATTATTTTTGAGATCTTCACAAGAATCCTTTTAAGTAAAAATGAAAGTTTTAAGATGAGTATGCCTTCAATTCTAAGATAAATTCATGTTCACATTTCTTCAATTATAAAAGCTATAATCATTCTTCAATAATAAAAGCTATAATCATTCAGTATATAGTGTTTCATCATCTAAATATGAAATCGTTAATAAACTTTCCACCCTTGTTTAGATTAGGAAGGAAAGGTGAAAGAGTAAAAAAAGAAAATAAAATAAAGAAATAAAATGAAAAATAATATTGTATAAATTTTAAGGAAAATAAAGTAAAAATGGAATAAAAATAATAGGAATTTATTAATGATTTGATTATTATGATAGAATAATTTTGTATAAATTAGTATATTTATAAAATGACTAATATACCGTTATATTAAAACTAAAATATTATTAAATTATAAATACCTATTATCGGTCTCATATTAAATAATTTGTCTCAGTACTCTTTATAAAATTAATTATTATTTGATATTCCTTAGTTTCCGTAATTTTATAAAATAAAATTTGATGTTTAAATCAGGTTTTAAAAAAATAAATATTCTGAAAAATGTTCAAAATTTACATTATTTTTTTTATCTTAGTTATTTTAATTATTTATTTTATTACAATAAAAGTCATAAAAAATAATGAAATACTAAAAAGTTTAATTATATGGAAGAACTAGCAAAAATATCTTAAGAATTATCTACTCTATTACAAAGAAAAGCTTTTAACATCTGATATATTTAAGATTTTGACATTTTTTGAAGTTCTAACGTCATAGATGATGACATTAGATTGATGTTTGTTATCTCTAAAGATATGTTAATTTGTGGATTTTTTTTAATTTTTTTCGCTAATAGTTTCTTTTACTGAACCAATGAAAAATTAATATACAATACAAGTTACATCCACAAAACTTTTAGAGTTTTCTACATACTCTGGGTATCTAAAAAAAAAGCTATAAAGTATAAAAAAATGGTGAAAAATACTATGAAAATAAAAAATATACCTTAAACAATGAATTTTTAAAAATTTTAGAACCACAATCCCATTTTTCACCATTTCCAACAACTTTAACTTTTGTAGTATCCCCATCTAAGATCTGTAACAAAAGTTATGACCTTTTAAAGTTTTTCACTACCACAACTTTGAATCTGAAATCAATATGTAATATATATGAACACTAGTTATTTTAAAAAACCCTAAAAATAGGAAAGAAGATGAGGAAACACCAACCTTTGTGAAATACAATCGAAGAGAATGAAAACTTGAGCCCAAACGACTACCACAATGTTAACATGGAGTGAAATGGGTTAAGATGGAACTCCATCGTTGGGAGAGCTTTCGCGTAAACGAGAAAGAGAAAGAACAGTGAAGAGATTTCATCTAAATAATCTTGCGTTGTTTCTTTTATGTTTTTAAAATGAGTTTGATGTCAAATGAGGTTGTGACCGATATCATAAAGTCTTTTGATGTTAGTTATAGAGGGACCCCACGCTAATTGACATCTGTTATTGAAAAGACCGATGTTAAATTTAATTTAGACATACATTGAAATGGGGTTGATGTCATTTTTGTGATTTTTGTAAGGCCTGTTTATTTTCTGCCTTATTTTAAGGGCTTATCCTAAGTAGATGGGCCTAAAGGCTGTCCCAAAGGGTGTCAAGGCCCCTAAAGCAGCCAGGGCCCCCCATTCTGCACTCAGTTGCAAACATCTCCTTTCTCAAACACTCTATTTTCCTTACAGAAGGCTCTACTAGGGTTTATCTCTTGGTTCTCGTCAAGTTAGCTCAATCCCGTCCTCTTGCTCCACGTAAGTCGTTTTCAACTTGTACTTTTCCATTCAGTCTACTCTTCATGATTTCCAACTAGGGTTTTGTTAAGGTGAGCTCGTTTTAAAATTGGTTTACTGTTTTCAGCTCTTGAATATGCTCTTAGAGCTATTGTGCTCAATTGTCAGGTGTCGGAGCCCTTTTTTTTTAACTATTTCCAGGTAAAGGAAGCTAGGACCTTTAGTCCTTTCCGTAAATTCCTGCTTTCAACCTTACTTCATGTTTGTATGGATTGTATGCTACTGTGAACATGTGGAATGCCTGGTTATGCAGTTTTGGTGTGCATGTATGGCTATTACAGGGAGAACAATGGCGAGATATGATGTTCTCGCCCAAGCGGGTTTGTCTCGCCTAGGCGAGACTTGCAGGAATAGTCCCAGGTTCTCACTCGAACTCTCGCTCAGGTGGAGAGCTCTTGTTTTGAGCGAGGAACTATCTTGCTCAGGCGAGAGAGGCTCACCTAAGCGAGAACGCGTGTGAGCTTAAGGCATGTCGTTGTAGTTGTAGCCCAAGCGAGGAACCTCACCTTTGGGCGAGCAGTGACCTCGCTCAGGCGAGGAGGGCTCGCATAAGCAAGAAATCATAGAAGCCATTGTTCCACTAGTCGAGCCCTCGCCTAAGCGAGAAGAGGCTCGTTGAGCGAGGTCTTCTAACCTGAGCGAGACTGGGACAAGTTTTATGCTATAGTGTGAATGGTTCACTAATGTGGTTGCTTGCTTGCCTGAATTAAATGCTTTACTAGAAAAGTGTAATGGATGATGCCATGATTATTGCATGAGGTTGAGATGAGAACAAGATGTTGCTATATTGTGTATGAATTGGGAAATATGAGTTGTATGATTGGTTGTTTATATACATATACATACCAACATGATATTAGTATTTATGGGAACTTCCTGATTGGTTGGTGAAACATGTACAAAGTATGAGTATGACGTAATTCCATGACTCTTGTAGTGAGAGCTCATGGTGGTGCCTCATCTAATGGACGTAATCCCATGGACCTTCCTAATGAGAGTCCATGGTGGTGCCTCATCGATTGGACTTATTTCCATGAACCTTCGGGTGAAAGTTCATGGTGGTGCCTCAAATTATGGATGTAATTCCACAAGGGTGTCGTGGTGGTGCCTCAAGGCCAGGACGTAATTCCACGAAGGCCTCGTGGTGGTGCCTCACTGCTAGGACGTAATTTCACGGGTCTTGTGATGGTGCCTCATTATACGAATCTGGATAGTCAAGTCTTGGAGTCTTAAATGGTTTGGTATCTCATGTGTGGATGTCTGTTATTTATGCTTGACTATGAATTTGCATGTTAAGTGTTATGATATAAGAATTTTTTTTACTAGTTTACCCTTTCACTTGCTTGTATGTTTGTGTGTGGTTTTCTCCATTGCGATGATCATCAATTTTATTGGTGTGAGCAGATGTGAGGATCCCTGACAGTAGTAATGACCATAGGGATGTTGTAACTTGATGGTCATGGACGAGTATAGGGCTCGCTATGGAGCCCATAACAGAAGAAGTTTTATTAGCCTATGTTTCTCTTGTCTTGGACAAGTACTACTTTGAACTATTGCACCTTGTTTCTGGCAGTGTGGTGTTTCTTGTTTTTATATGAATATATTTGGTATAATGTAGACTTTTTTCATATCCTAAATTTTATACTTTATGAATGTTTATGTACACGACGTTTCATTAATATGAGATTATCAATTATTTGGTGCGTTACAATTTTCATTTAAAAATGTCATCGATATTTTTTGTAGTTGATTTTTTTGAATTCTAATGTCGAATGAGCGAGGTTATAAGAGATTTTTTTGTCAGTGTATTAGATAATACGAATGACATAATTAATTATAATAAAATGTTGGTTATATCGTAAATATTTTATTATATTTATTTATAAAGTTATTATTTTTTGGTTTTATAATATCAACAAAATGAAAATTTCTCTTTCTGCATTTATTTGGTAGATGTAATGGAAAAGACACGGAAAAGACAAATAACCTTTAAAATTATTTCAGGTTTCCAATCTAATCACAAGAGATCTTGCGCATATAAAATTCACCACCACCAGAGACATCAATCTCTGCCACGAAAAACAAAGAACCAAATCTAATAAAATATTTCCAAGAACAAAACCTAATAAGACACCACACACATCAATCATTCCACCATTTCTTTTCCTTGCAGGTACAAATGGTGATGAAGATCATTGAAGTGAAGAATTATGTGTTTTGGTGAATTTAGTGAACTGGTGCTGTTATTGATTGGACCTGATAAGTGGTAACAAAATGAGTTGTGAAGGAGTAGGTGAACCTTGGGATAACTGATTTGATGGTGAGGATAGGTTGAATGATTAGGTTTTGGTCCCACTCTTGTAGCAGAGGTAAAACTCTGTTACCAATTTCCTAATAATGGTGAGACATTGGCTCTGAAGAATTGGTACAGTGACTATTTGGGAGAGACATACATGGCTATGGTTACCAATTACCAATGGTTGTGTTGTGGTAAAGAAAAAACAAAAACAGTTCACGATAATTTTTGAGTAATGGAAACGTTACCAAAAGGTAGGTATATTGATCACACCTTACATATTTACCTTTCAAGTAGAGCAAAACGCGTCGTTCTTCTTCTTCTTCAATATTTTTAAGTAAACATAATTGAAACATAGGTATAAAATTATAGATTGTATGTTTTATTTTTCTATTTTATAAGTTTTATTATTTAAGTTTTTATCTCATGTCTCATTTTTAATTTTGGTTTAATGCCATTTTTTATGTTTTTCTTATGTTTGTAATAATTATTCAATATTTTTTATTTATCTTTTTATTTAATATGGTTTCGATTTGTATTTTAAAAAATTAATATAATCCTATAGTTTTAACACCTTGTTTCCATTTCACATCTCCAATAACAAATACGTTAAAAATTTATATGATTGTATTAATATGTGGACGTTCATCTTTTTCTAAAAGACCTTGACGCTAATTATCAATATTAAATATTTTTAAAAAATATAGAAAGTATATTAACTAAAAAATAAATAAAAGAAAAATATTGAGTTATTATTGACCAAAAATATTATTAAAGCATTCATTTTTTTATATATTATTGATATATCAAATTTTTAGCATGTCATTGATCTCAAAAAATTGAAAAAAACAAAATAAGTGACTTGCTTAACTAAAATCAGATAGTCAGAATGGGTCAGAACTGCGAGTTAACCCAACTCATTACGGGTTAGAGTCAGACTAAGTTATGAAATTAAAAAAATTTTCAATTACGAGGAAAACGGTTTGGACTCACTTAACTCATAAGTTATGTGAGTCCGAGCTATATTGTGCTTACTTAACTCACAACTATCTTATTTTTTTAAAAAAATCTATTTTAATCTTTGAACCAGAAAAATAAACATTGATTTTATTGTATTTATATGCATGTTTTGATATTTTTGAGATCTTGGAAATTTTAATATCCAAAAATGGACAATTGTTTTTATCCTACAAATTTGAATATTTGAAAATTGTTAAAAAAATATTTTTTATTTTATGTAGGTTATTGAGTTAACCCACTTAACCCACCAACCCGTATTGAATTGAGCCGGGTTGTAAAATTTCTAGCTCACCAGAAAGTGAGCCAGATTAGATTCACTTATTTCTAACTCAACTCATAGTGAGCCAATCAGACTAAAATTTCCAGTTTACATGTCGAGTTGACTCACTTTGACATCCTTTACTAGAATTGGTGAGAAACAACGTATTTTATAGTTCTAACTTTACCTGACTCGTTGTTACTCTGTTAAGAGTTTAATAGATCGATAAAATATGGTAAATTAATTCTTTTAATAATAAAATGTGATGATAAAATTTACTAAATGTTAATTGAATGGTAAAATAAGTTATCTTAGGATGAACAATTGATTAAAAGTTAAAACTTGGGGAATGAATTAACTGAATATTTTATTTGTATAATTAAAAAAATAGGGTAAAAGAGAACTTTTACAAAAAAACATGTTAAAGGTAAAAAAAATTGGACATTAATTATAAACTAGTGAAATACCATTTTATTTCAATGCAGTCAGTGTACAAAAGTACTCATGCATAGCCTTTGTTTTTGCATAGAAGCCGTTAAGTAACGTTTTTTCGCTGATCACACTATTTTATTTCAAAATAAGTGTTCATGTTAAGTATTATTGCCATGATTTTATTAAAAAAATAGAAAAATAGAAAAACATGGCCCACGTCATAATATTTCATTTACTGTACAGGTTATTTATTATTTATAATATTTTATTTCAGTTGATTTATGAGAATTTTAGATAACAAATTTGATATAATTTGTAGAGAAAAGTTGGATATGTAAGATCTAGAGATTGGTATTTTAAGACTGAAAGTGTTTAAAATATTGATTCTCGATTAATTTTAATTTTAAAAAATTAAAGTATAAATAGAAGTTTTATAAATGAGATTTATTATTTAAAACTACACAATCTCTCAAAAAATAACTTTTAGAGTTTTCTCACTTCTATCTTGAGTTTGTCACTCCCTATTCCTCTATTTGAAGATCAGAGATTGTTAGTGTGATCCTCAGAGCAAGCTCTCCACTTCTATACTAGACTCTCTATTAGAATAAGTTGGTTTTTTACCCCTATTCTTCGTTTGTTTGTTTTTTCCTATGCGTGTGAGTTCCTCTAGCTTGCATGTTGTGTTTGAGTCTTCTATACAATTCTCTGTTGATCAATGGTCCTAAGGACATACCTTGTTCCTAGGTATGGATAAAGCATCCTATTAGTTTTAAGGAGATTTGTTACTCTTTAGGCTGTTTGAGCAGTCTCACGAGTAAAGAAAACTAATTGTATTGTTTTTAAGTTATAACTATGTTGAACTTACCAATTGTATGATTGTATTGTGAATTTTACGAATTGATTGAGTTGTGTGATAAGTATTATATGTTGAATTGGGGTTAGAGATTCTAAATTGTATGAGTTGATTGTCTTATGAAATTTGGAAATGTTGTCTAATTAGTATTGCAAATGTGATTTGACCCTATGTGTAATATCCTCTATTTTATATTAATTATATTTACTATCTTGTTTAGATATGTAGTATAAAGTAATTTTATGATTTCATAAGTAAATTGACAAAGGGATTTGTACAATGTAAATGATGATTTTTTTTTGGGTGCTAACTATTTCTTATTTTCAAGTTGCCTAAGTAATATTGTGATTAAGGCTACATTAACCATTGGATTAGGCTCCATTTTTTATACAACATTCTCAAAACATAATTCTTCACTATGAATGGTGAGATTTTGAATTGGAGGTATATGGAAGGAGTAGTAAGTCCCGCACTTTAGTGTAAATGTTAGGTCTCCACTTGCTATCTAGTTCTGAGTTGCCTTGGTAAATATGTTAAATTCCCTTTTCGTTAACCTTTGGATCGGGATGAAATTTTTATACAAAGTTCTTAAGAAATAATACTTTGACCGTTTGGATTTTGATTTAGAGGTCTGTGGTTAGAGAAATAATTTTTGTAGTTTGAATTGGCGTCACTCACGTCCTACTTTGAGTTATTAGAGTAAAAGTTTGATTCCCGTTTCACTAACTGTTGGATTGAGCTCAAATGTTTTCGAGATGTTGTAGAGACATAGGACTTTAGCTTCATTATCTGGATTTACAAATCGAGTTGTGTGGTAAGAGATATGAATTTTACAGTTTTGAATAAGAATAAGTCTTCTAGAAAGTCAACAAGTCTTCTTGTAACTAGCATGAAGTTGCCACCTATGGGAATTTGAACCAAGTTGTTAGTTTTGAAATGGTTGAAATGCCAAGAAGGGGGGGGGGTTGAATTGGCTAGTTAAAAATTTAGGCTATCTTTGAAAGCTAAAAACTACCTTTAATTGAATCAATTAGATCACCAAGTTAGTATGCAAGTACTATTAAACTGTACACTTTCAATCGATCAAAAACAGAGTTAATCGATTGATTTTACTAAACAGATTCTGTTCTGGTATAATCAACCGATTGAAATAGAAAAACAATCAACTGAAATATTGGGAAAAGTGCAAAAATGCTGATTTAAGTTTTAAACCAGGAATAGTGCGCAAGAATGATCAAGACAAGTTCTGAATGATTATGCAAATATGCTCAATGTTGCAGATGTCATGAAAACATGCAAAAACATGAAAAAGATGATTAAAGCACAAGTTCTTTAAACTTTAAAATGAATATGCAAGAGAGAAAGGTTAGAAAAGAGAAGAGACCACGAGATTTTTATACTGGTTCATTCAAACCTGAGCTACATCCAATTTGTCAAGGCAACTTAAGCTTGACTTTGCACTATTTCAAAAGATTTACAAAGTATCCACCCTTATACTTTCAAAATATGCAAAAACCACACAAAAGACTCTTGAATCACACAAGAATCACACCAGCACATCAAGAACCCTCTTGTAGACCTGGAAAACCACCAGACACACACACAAAGCTTTAGAAAGATCAAACCTCAGTGGTAGCACAACCCAACCTACCACAAACCACTTTCTCCAAGCTTCAAACAAAGCCAAAAGCTCCAAGAATTGATCCAAGATCAATCTTCAACTACTGCAAACTGTATGATCACGAAAGAGAGAGTTTTCACAAGTTTCCAGAACAGGTTCGCGCTAAAAAATGATCAACAGGCATCTCTTTCGAAAATCACAACTTTTATAGTCAAATTGTTACGAAATTCAGAGGGTTGGTTTCCAAATCAATCGGTTGATTCCACTTGACTTTAGTGAAATCAGTCGATTGAAAAATAAATCAATTGATTGAATTTGTTGCAGTTTAAGACTACTACAACCAACCTTTTAACTTGTTAAAAAATTATTCAACATATTAAAAGAGACATTCTAACCTGTTGAAAAACCGTTCAATAGATTAAAAGACACACCTAAGACCAAATACATCTAATTATTGCTACAAGGTCTACAATATGAATTACAAACTTCAAATACACTTTATTAATGATGTAACCATGTGGAGAGCACACATTCTAGCCTTGATCAACATGGATATCATCAAATCTCCTTTCCTTCATCAATGTAAACTTCATTCTAATGGTAATGGCTTCAAGATAGTTCAAAAAGGGCTTCATTAAGTCATCATCAAATCTTCAAGAAGCATACCACATTGGCTTCACATGTTAACACAAGCTTCTCTATATTGTCAAAATAAACTTATCCTCACTAAGGAATCTCATAAATCTACCATCAATTAATCCTTATGCATTTGTCCAAGGTTTTCCTATAAATAAGACTTCATTTCCCACATCTTCTTCACAAAATTCTTACAAATTAGAGAAAGAGAGGTCTAAAATCTTGTAAGACAATTGAATTAGGAGGGGGAAATCCAACATCTTGAGGTCTTCATTTCCATCTTAGAGTATAATTAGCATCACCAAGGCATGAGGGTCTATCTCAAATCTCTAAGTCTTTATCTTAGCAAGTTTTCTTTAAGTATACATTACATCTTCTTGATTTTGAAATTTCCAAACATTATCTTGAAATTTTGAGCTGAAAAATGGATTCCTTGGGTGTGAAAACCTACGGTTAGATTTATAAGATTTATAAGTTTTACATAAAAAAGTTATAAACAAAACAAGTTTGCTATTTTATTTATAAGATTCTATACGAATATCATGTTTTAATTATGATTAATGTTTTGATTAATTTTATGTAAAGTTATTGTGAAAGAATGATCTATGCTTGGTTGTTGATTTTGAACTCTTTTTAATTTGGTTGTTTTGACTATTTTGAAAATTATGAAAAATTAGAAACGCAGTCGTTATGCTGCCAAAATTTTGTAAAAGTCTCAATAATTGCATATAAAGGTAATGTAAAAGAACGATTATAAATTAAAGTACAAAAATAAAGAATTAAAAGGATTGTATGGATAGTACAAAGATACATTGGATATAGAGTCTAGAGAAAGGTCTGGTAGACCAAGGAGATGGAAGGTGTTGATATATATACCAGGATTGACGTATACAATTAGTCAGGTATTCAAAAATTCACAAGCCTCACACTTTATTCTCGACTGTCCTTTTGACTATATTGTAAGACTAGGAAGGTGGAATAACACACACGTTGTATATGTGAGAACTTTTAGCCCGTTGGCACTATCCATATTGGCATAAAACCATTATGATTCAAAAAACTCTAATGGTAGTGTTTGAGACCCACAATATATAAAGAAAGAATATGAGATGAGTTGAAGCTCGAAATTATATGGAATATGATTATTAAAATATAGAGGATTATGATATCCTAGATTCAAAACATATGGTAATTATTATTTTATTGATTCACTTGATTTTGATATTTTTAGCATGGTTAGTTATGTTTTCATGATATTATGAAGATTTAAACTTTTGTGAAGTTATTTCATTGAATTGCAATTTTATTCAAATAACTAGGTTTTGAAATGTTATGATGAAGTTTTAGAATTAAGGAAAAGAATCACCCTTACTTTCTTTATTTTTAAGAGGAAGAAAATGGAGACCTAGAATGTAACAATGAGATTGTGTAGCTTAACTTTTCATGTAACTTGTTTCCTGTTAAAGCTATAAATGATATAGTGTAACTTGTTTGTAATGTATTTCAAACTAAAAAGTATCTTTAGTTGGTTGTAAAAGTATAAACAAACTTATATTACAAACACCAATATGTATATTAACATTTTATTCATATAAATATCATGTATGTTTAACTAACTATACATTTGAGTAATGCATTTTTTTTTGTTTGGTATTTGTTAAATGAATAAAAATTAATTTCCCTTACACAAGTAAATGATACATTAGACAAGTAAAGAACATGTTGTAGCACCAAGTTTTAGTTGGGGTGTTACACTATGAATGTTGTGTAAATTGTAATTGGTATGTCTAAACTTTTGTTTGTGTGGTATTGGCTAGACTTGGAATATGTATAATAGCATAAATATGCATAACCGTGTATTTTGTAAAATTATGCAAACTCATTGGATGAGGACCTATGTCGATGGGCGAAACCAAAGTTAGAGAGCCCTGACTTGGTGGACGCTGGGAGAGGATATTCTCATTGGGTGAATCCAAAGTCAGAGAATTCACTGACTTGGTTGTAGTTGGGCAGGATAGGTCTCGTTGGACGAATTTTAGATGATTTAAACTTTGTGAGTTTCAATGTCAATGTCAATGTCATTGGATGAGATGTATGGTCGTTGGACGAGTGGGCCTTCGAGCACCATGCATTGAGCGAATGGATACTCTTGTTGAGCGAGACTAATAAAGTTTTATCCATTTCCATGTTCACTGTTTTTTGGTATGTTTGATGAACTATTATAAGTAGTTAAAGGAATTATTTGTATGTCATATGTAAAAGGATGGTTGATATTAATCCAAGGAGGATTAGAATTGGGTTTTATTAATGTATTCATTGATATAAGGATTCAGTATTGGAAGTTATCCTAGTGCTCTAACAACTATCTAGTCTCATGTAGAAAAGGATATGGTATGTGGTAAGAGAAGCAGGACAACATATTCTAGAGTCTTTACCTTGACGAAAGATGATAATGGATTAATCTTGTATGCGGTAGAGTGAAATCCATTGGCAATGGCTCTACAAAGTAGTAGAGGCCACCACAAAGTGCATAACTTGCCAGAGTGTGATATCAATGCATGTATCTTGATAATTGAGTCCTTTATAAGTCTTTATTTGTAATATGCTTGTTTGTATGAATGCTTTGAATGAAATATTAATTGTATTACTATTATTTGAAAATCTATTTTTGAACATTAGCTTACCCTTCTTGTATGTGTTTTGTCTTATGTTGTTTGTTTTCTTTTGCAATGATCACCGATTTGAGTAGATGAAGTTGTAGTAGTTGAACCATTTAAGGAGGAAGATGTTTTGTCTTATGTCTGCTTAGTTTTTCTTTGTGTAAGAAGAATTATGACACTTAGGCCATCTCCAAACTCAAATATGCCTAATTTGGCAAGGGTCATTGAACCTATGGATGCAACTCTTCAACAATAGAGTGCTACCATGATACAAAAATACTAGGCATCCTTACAACAGATGGAAGTTGCTTGGGTATCTTCTGAAGCAGCTCAAAAGCAGCACTTGGCTACCTTGTATTATCTGGAACAAATTAGAACAACAACAGGCTCTTCCTAAGTTTCTACCTATCAAGGAAATGAGTGGAGTTTGGAAGACTTCTCAAAGCACCAACTAGCTAAGCATGTGGGGAGTTTTCAACCTTGCTAATTTTTGAAAAATGGAGGTGTATGAAGTTTGAGAATGGGTTGAGAGGTGACATCAAGATGATGGTGGTGCCACTCTCTATTAAGGAGTTCCCTGCCTTTATAAAGAAATCCAGGGTTATAGAGGAGTTGAAGGCTGAAGTTGAGGCTCAACAAAGGTAACAACAGAAGGTGGGAGAACCTTCTGGTCCAAGGCTAGGCAGGAAGAAAAAACGAAACCAAACATTAAACCTCAACCTGAGGGGTTTAGAGGGAGTTCTTCCCATTAATTCCAATAGGGCAGGGTACAATGTTATCCTTGTGGAGGACCATATTTTAAGAGTGTTTGTCCTGAGTTGGGTGGTTACAACAGGTGTAACTTATGTGGTGTGGAGGGGCATTTTTCAAAGGATTGTCCTTGCAGCAGAAGAATAGTGGCCCAACCTTAGTAGTTATCTCAGAATAAGAATACGGGTGACAGACCCCAAGCTATAGGGAGCATGTATGTTGTAACGTCCCTACTAGAAATTACTTAATAAAATAAATAATTAACAAATTCAAAACGTCATAATTTATTATTCCTAAATATACGAAAATTTAAAATTTATTCAAAGCACGTAAATTGAAATTATCAAATACATAAAACCAATTGTTATACAAGTTTCCAAAAGTAATTGAATAAAACTAAAACCATAGATAATCATAACCAAAATCCCATATACGCTCTTTCATCTTCTCTATGTGTCTCCAGCATCACCTAGAACATCATTTGCTCACGTGTGACAAGTCACACGATCATCGCCAAACACAAACAAAAAGAGTTAGCTCGTAACAATATAAACATATAATTGAATAAAATAGATATTCACCCCGAAGACTACTTTATTTTAGTTAATACTTGGCAAGAAACCTTATTGCCCTAAGGTTTTCCAACACATAAATACTTGACCATGGATGTAACATCCTTTTTTTTAAACTGTATTATTTATTTTAAATAAAACAATTAGAAAATCTTCTATTTTTACTAACGTTTCATATTTTATCTAAATGTAGTTTAAACAGTAAAAATATATTTTA
>Ga0099823_1003521_pt1 | contig 14871 bp, 5 predicted proteins | sample CowpearedBW_FD_76831 | JGI IMG/M metagenome (GOLD analysis project Ga0099823, IMG submission 76831) | Root nodule microbial communities of legume samples collected from California, USA - Cow pea red BW | ecosystem: Host-associated > Plants > Roots > Nodule | place: USA: California | collected...
AGACCAGTATAAAGGAGCTTAAGCTCAGAAAGTGTGTGTGCTACCACAGGAAAACCTGTAACAGTGAGAATTAAAGTCCAAAGTATATAAGCATTATTTGTACTTTCTTCAAGGGGAAACATCGTACTATGTCCATAAACTTTTCGAAACAAAACATATAAGCATGGTGCAACGAGTATGGGAAAAATGATCCCAGCAATTGCGATGCTTGCTGCTTTCTTGTTCACATTTAGAATGTTATTTAAGTTCATCTCTAATCCACTAAGGAATGCATAATAAATGAGACCAATGTGGGAAAGGACCTCAACGTTGACAATCCCATTTACCGGAAAAATGAACTCAAAAATTGTTGTGAATCTTCCAAGTAATGGCGGTGTAAGTAGGAAACCAACCTACGTAATTATAATTTAGAATGCCCACACATTACATTGTTAGAATGCCATGTATCATAAATTTTGAGATAATTATCATAAACAAAACTACTAAGATTTATTTACTTACTGAGATTTGTGAAATGAGACGAGTTTGATGCAGTGGTTTGTAGATTATAGAAAAGAGACGAGATAACAAAACAGTAAAAGAAATTTGAATTGCCAGAATAGGAAGCTCTGTTTTCCAGACTTTATCGGTTTTCCAAAATTGATTAGGATTAACTATGGAAACATTGTAACATGCAGGTATTGTGTCCGTCATTGTTCCTTTGATTTTGTAATAGATACACTTACTCTTGATGTTTTTTCTACTATGGTACTTTCAATCTTTATATCTTTTTTTCTTTTTCTCACAGAACCTAAGATTAAAACACATTACTGGTATGTAACTACATAACACATTACTGGTATGTAACTACATAACATATTATCGACAACATAAATTCCAGCTATACATATCTATTTATGGTGTCACTTATCTTATCTTATTTTATGGTTAGTCTCATTTTCTGTTGTACACAATAAATAGTCAAAATTTTCTAAAGTTACATATTTGCATTATTATTTTATACATCAACTTTATTAATGTTTTATAAAATATTTAAATTTTAAAATTTTCAGTTTATTATCCGTTATCATTGTTTAGAGAAAATGAATTATCATTTTAATTTCCTATTGATAGCTTATGTGGTTATATATATTCCTTAATATAAAAGAACATAAAAAATTAGTTTTTTAGTTTTTTGTGGGAAAAAAATCAAGTAAATCATTTGTAAAACAAGCATGCGACTTCTTCTAGTACATACAAACACAATAACATGCATTCTTTATCTTGTTTATATTTGAAATGTATGTGCAAAGAGAGTCAAGAGCATTGAATTTTTACCCTATCAATGAACTAATCTTTCCAATGCCGAACTTGAAAATATATTAAAAAAAATTTAACTATATTCATTTTTTTTATAGAAAATTGTCATGTTAATTTTTAGGCATGTGAATAAAAAATTAAATAATTTTAAATTAATTTTGCAAACATAATTATTATGAAATAAATTTTCAATTCAATTATAGATTTTAAGATAAATTATCCAATTAAAAACTATTGAATGTTTTAGTAGATAAATTTTAACAATTTAAGTTATTTATATATTTTCTTTAAAAAATTCAAAAGATTTTTTGAATTTCTTTATTTTTCATTTTCTTTAATCTATAAAAAGTTAGATATGGGTGAACTTTATATTGTAAGAAAACAAAAGTAATATAGTGCTCAGATAAATTAATAAAACATCAATATTTTATACATAACACGTTTTCATCATGATTATTTATAATTACATATTATTGAGATGAAATCTTAAAATTAAATTTGAGTATGATTTGGGTTAGATTTGTGGTTAATTTAATATGTTAAATTTAATATACTATAATTTAAATCATATAAATTATTTGGGTTGTAGATTATTTTTATCTTTTTTTTTCCTTCATTGGGTTTATCTCCTTACAATTCTTCAGAAAAAAATCACTTATTATAAAATTTAAAATAAGACAAATTGTAAGTAAGATTAGCTTAATTTCCCAATCATGATTCTTTTCCTCTCTAAGTTCAAATGGCTTGGGTGGTATCCAAGGTCACATGGTAATCCTCTCATATTCCCTTGATGAATTTCATATGATAGGATAGGATACGATAGGATATGAACTTTGGAAAAGCTTATAGAAAATTTATCTGTTTCTAAAAATAGTTCATGTAAATGATTAATTATCTTTTAAATGTTAAATGAAATATTATATCATTTTAAATGTATATAAACATGAAATACGGATTTCTTTTTCCAACAACTAGACATTGAGTTAGGTTGATATGCAAATAGGAATTGGCCGAAATAACTGAAATTTTTGGTGGTGTTATTACATATATATAAACAAATAACATGACATTTTACAAAATTCATATATCACACTTGTGGTAAACATTTGTTTAAATTTACATTTGATTTCGAACAGATTTAATTTATAAAATTTTAAAAATTATATTATAATATAAAATATGAGATATTATATAATTATAATATAAAATATTATAAGTGTCGATTATTTTTAGGATTTATAAAAATACGAAGGATATAAAATATATTTTTATTACAATATATTATGGGTATATTATGTGTATCAAACTTCGTTATTTAATAGCTGTGTCGGTTAGGGTATTATCTCTCTTTGTTACAACTTACGAAGTACGACATTATCTATTTCAGAAGTTTCACGAGACTAACTAAGAGCTGATGCTTGGTTGCATTGCATGTCCACACATGACGTACTTGGTCCCTTCACTCCATTTTCAGTGAGTTGTCCAAATCTATGTATATCTTCTTCTGTTTGTTTCTGATATAAATGTGAGCTCTGAAATATGTCATTATTTAATAAAGTCTAATTTCAGAATATTATTATTCACATTTTGTGAAATGATTGATATTGAATAGGCTTTGTGTCATAATTCCTTAATTTTATTTTCACTTTAGAGATTAACTTTTCACTCGCTTTTTGAATAATTCCTAGCTATTTTTGTTATTATTGTCATATCTTTTCAATAAAGGCTCTTAAATTACCTATATATAACATGCAATAATAGTTTATTGGTTTAAAGGACAAAGTCTATAGTTTAACATAAAATAAAAGCAAAGTGATTTTTCACCACTTATTTGAAATGGGTAGAATGGCTACAATCAAAGTTTGTTCTCAAAAATAAAAAATGTACTAACAAAAGATATATTTAGGTTAAAAAATTGAAGCTTTTTGTTATATATACCAATTTTCCTAATTAGATTATAGTTTTTATCTTAGAAAATGTCTGGCTTGATTTTTTTTTTAAATCTTCATTTCTTCTTCACTAACCCAAACAGTAGAAATACCGTATCTCTCTTTTATTTACTTTTCATTAGTGTCATTTTCCTTGTTCCATCGATGGAACATTTCCTCCTGTTTTTTCACCCATTAAAATGTATGTGGAAGTCAAATTTACCCTTTGGTTAGACAGTGACATTTTAAATATTAAACAAAAACAATCATATTTTACGATAACTTTTTGTACAAAATATTATGCTTTTTAATTTTTATTTTTAGTGTAATAAAAAAAAGACTAATGGTCTTTATCGTATATCTATTTTAAGGACAATAATACTATAACTCTCATTTTTAACTCCCATATTTTACTCTTTGACGTGGCTTAGTGTGAGTCAGCTAGACTAATGGTCCTTGACGTACCACTCATTTCACTCCATCTTGCTATTGTGGTGCTCAATTAGACTCAAGCTTTCATTCTCCCCAATTACATACGGTTGATTTTTTCATTCACGTGTGTCCTAAAAGTTGTTTTTTATGTTTTGACTCAAATTTTATTTTGTATTCAAATGTATAATGTTCAGGTTTGAGATATTGGTCACAGATTTAGAATTGCGAAGATTTGGGTTGAAAAACTTCAAATGGTCATAACTTCAAATTGGTCACAGATTCTAAGGTATATTTTTTTTTTCGTAGTATTTTTTCACCAACATTTTCATACTTTATAGCTTTATTTGAGATACTCAAAATACTTGAAAAATTCTGGAAATTTTTGTGGTGTATTATTAAATTTTGTATTGATTTTCCACGATTTTAATGGAGGAAAATGTTGGCACAAAATTAAAAAAAAAACCCACAATTTGACGTTTGTTGTCCCTGCAACAAATGTAATAGACGTTAGTTGATATTTGCTCAGTGACAACATGTGTCAATTTAACGTCTTCTACTATGATGTTGGACCTTCAACAGACGTCAAAAGCCTACAAGAATCTACGTTAAAAGTCATTTTTGTGTTAGTGTAAGGACATTGCACACTAATAAATGTTAAGATTTTCATGTTTTTTTATTAGTTAACATATATTAATTTGCGGGATAAACTTTACACAATTATTTTAATAATTTGATGTAATTTTTATCAATAATATCTTTTATTAATAATTTGAATTTGAAAGTGAAACAAAAGAAGAAGAATTTGAATTAATAATGAGAAGAAAGCATTGACTATGTCATGATTTCTATAAATCCAAACATTGCATAAGTAGTGGAAAAGTTAGTATATCATGTCAAATTTAGGTGGAGAGTACTAAAATGTTGTTAAGAGAATTCTTAGACATATTAGGAGAACCTTACGTTTTGGATCATATTTTAGAGGATAAAAAATTGTTGTTAGACTCTATGTTGCACGTTTCTATGTGTATGCACTTGTATGAGCAGCACTAAGTTGATTTATCAAAGTTATAGTATATTATAATTTTTTTATTACATAAAGTAAGTCATTAAGCATGCAAGAAATCTATATACATATAAAAATTGATAGAGAAATTTGAGGACGAGTAACAAAAATTATTATGCATATATATAGATAATGAAAATGTCTTTCCTTTTAAGACAAACCCATATAAACATATAGATTTAAATATTCGGTTGGTCCTCGTTTTTATTTGAAAATCTCAATTAAATCATCATATTTTTTTTAGTTTCAATTTAGAACTAATGTGTTACAAGTTGGTCTTTTCCGTTAGTACACTACAAACGACGTCAACTGATATCCCACACTTCAGCTCTAAGTTTTTTTTTTCAATATTTTTAAATTATAAAAAATTGTCACATGTTAAATGAGCGGTTTGTCACATGGTAGAGGAAGTGTCACGTGTCACTATTGTGGCAAGTATCATGCGAAAAACCTCAATTTAATTCTTATATTTGTTATTTTATCTCAATTCAATCATTTTTTTTTTATTTTGGAGTAATTTCATCTCTCTTCAGATTAAGCCCAAATTTAAATTTTTATATAAATGTGATAATGATATTTTTATTAAAATTGATATTTTTAACGAGATTAAATTTATTTAAATTTATAGTTTACATCAAACTCTATTTAAATTTTATTTTAAAATTCTAAATAAATATATTTATTTTAAATTGTTATATACTATTTTAAAATTTTACATTTTAATTTATAAAGTTGTTATTTTTAAATCAATTTTAACACTTGTATAGAAATTATTAATATATAAATATTTGAAACAAAATTTAAATAAAGTACAATGTAAAATATAAATTTAAATAAACTTAATCTTGTTAAAAATATTAATTTTAATAAAAATGTCATTGTAATATTTATATAGAATTTATATAAAAATTAAATTTGGATTCAATCTCGAGAATAATGAAATTGCTTCTGGTTAAAACAAATTGGAACTCAATTGAGACAAAATAACAAATATAATAACTAAATTAGGATTTTTCACATGACATTTGTCCCAATAGTGACATGAAACATGACCACGTCAAATTGCCTCTGCCACGTGGCAGGACCCGTCATTTGACATGTGATAAATTTTTTTAAACTTCAAAAAAATAATAAAAATTTGAAAAAAAAATCTAAATAGTCACAAACTGATACGTGACACATCTGTTAACATCATTAATATTGTACTAATGAAAATATCAAATTGTAACACATTTTTCAAAGATGAATACCATATTGAGACTAAAACAAATCTAATAACCTAATTGAGATTTTCAAACAAAAACAAAGATCAATCAATGGTTGAAATCAAACAAATCAAACACATATTAACACTTTGTTCCCGACACAATATAAGATAAAAATATGAAAAACATAGCGAATCTTATAATAAAATCATTTTAACACTTATAAGTTTATATGACATCAATCCTATCCTGACTAATAAAAAATGTAAACAACATGAATGATAAAAGAATAAACAATAATGATGTTAATATTTGATTGATTTAATCAAAATCTGAGATAATAGTTGAGAATAAAATAAATAAAAGTCTCACATCATTGATTTTTTCTCTTTCTTCCATGCATATTGCTATAAGAGGACACTTATGGTTCCTTATTTCTCCCTCCCAAATAAACTTCCTTTTTCTTAGTAAGAGAAAAATTAAGAGAAAAAAGAAACAATCATTTTCCTTTAATGTTCTATCAATAATAATATTTTTAAAGAGAGATTGTTTATTGTTTTCACTTGAATTTTAGAGAGGTGTTTTTCTTACATTCTTGTACATTGAAAATTATGTTCTTCTATTCTTATTTTCTATTTTAACTCAGTTAGTGTTTTGTCACTTGAGCTGATATTTCACTAAATACAAATATTTATGGAAAGAACTTAGTGATTATAAGCATGTACACATTTACAATGTCATTCAACCTTTGGTTGATTTCATTCAAGAAAACTAGCATTCTTGTACCTAATGATAATGAAGTTGTGGATGAGATCATGAGAAGAAAAAAGAATTATTAATAATAAATGTTGATTATGAAAAAATCTATGATTCAATAAGATGTGAGTTTATGTATTATATGATAGGTATACCATATTTTTGTAGTAAATAAATTGGTTGGATAAAAGCTTGTATGGAATTATTTATAGTTTATATATTAGTGAATGAGAATCCAACTATGGGATTAGAGAACGAACTAGTACAAATTTATCTAAAACTCTAAATTGTAGTTATATAAAAATTCCTTTTAAGTATCTAGGCATGCCTACAGGAGGAAACCTAAGAAAACAACAATTTTTTACAAGATGTGGTGGGTAGGGTTAGGAATAAATTATCTAGACGCCAATGTAGGTTATTGTCGTTTATCAACATGCATTTCTTCAGTATCATTATTTTATTTGTCCTTCTTCAAACTGGCAAAAAACACATAACTTACGAAAACATGGAAAATTTCATTAAGGATGAGAGTACGAGGATAGGAAGATAGTTTGGATTAAATGGAAAATTTTGTGCAAACCAAGGAAAGAAGATTCTTAGGTATAAGAGATACTGAAAACTTTAACATGACTTTACTAGCAAAACTTTGGTAAAGATTAGGTGTGGAAAACCAAGAATTATGGGAGGATGAGTTAGAATCTAAGTATGAATCATAATGGAACCTAAAGTTAGTGGTATAGAAATGAATGAATAGTAGTGATGGAATGGTTTACACAAAGTATATGAGGAAGGACAACAAGAAATTGATTTGATGGCAAATTACACTAGTGCATTTTTTTGGTTTTACATCGCCTTATAGGCCTTAGTTATTGCAGAACCGAAACCTACAAAGACGCGGTGACATTTTTACAATTTTTCAAACTTTTTTTCCCTTAGGTCAAAAGCCAACTGAAGCCTATAGGGGCTTTTCTGCCTCAGTCAAAAGGCAATCGAAGCCTATAAGGCATTAAAGTTCCTTAAAATTTCAAAAAATGCCATTGGTAGGAAAGTTTTTGGCCTTAGGTGGAAATGGACCGAGACAGTATGCACTTTAGGCCTTAGTTATTAATTGAACTGAGGCCATATATCTTATTTAGGTCCCCAAATCGTGAATTGCAACATTGTTCCTCTTCATCCCCAAATCAAACCTTTATTGTGCGATTCAGAGCCACCATAGTGTGTTGCGCATTTTGATCATTGCAGGTGCTTGGTGGCGCGATTAGGGTTTCTATGAGCATCAAGATGATGTTTCAAGGTGCAAGTGATTTCAACGGCAGCTCGCGGTGAGGCTGAACTCACGATGCAAGCGCTGACACGTTCGTTATTGTGACGACGATTTCCGATATGCTTGTGTTGTATAGGTGGTATGTCGCGACATTCGCGTCTACAATAGAGGTCTGTTGTCGTTCGTGTTCTGCTGCAGGTTAGTTGATTCTGTGGTGGTTGAATGGACTGGTGCGAGGCTGCGATGGTCGACAAATTTGTATGTGGCGGCAATGTGAAGAAGATGGTCGCTAGGGTTCGAAAACTGCAGGTTGTGTTTTTGCTTCGGTTAGCACACTTGAGGTCAAAAGTCATGCCATTTTGGCCTCGCCCTAATATGCCTCGGATCTGGAACCGGAACAAAATACCAAAATCAACTGGTGCCAAAAGTCCTTATTGCACTAGTGTTAGTATGAAAAGTTAGGGTAGGGAATAAAATCAAATTCTTGGAGGACAAATGGGTGGAAAAATGCCACTTTATTATAGGTTTCTTAGACAATATGTTATTTCAAATTGCAAATAAAACAATGGGGGAGTTAGGTGGATGGAATGATGGTAATTAAGTATGACACTTGATATGAAAAGAGAATCATATTAGTTTGAGAAACTACCTAAGAACAAGAATTTAACCAATTCATAATAAGGTAATACTTTAGTAGAGAAAGTGAGGACATATGGATTTTAAAAAATCAAGATAAGGAGTATTTATGATTAAGTTTATGTATGACACACTATGATACAATATATGCAGGAAAAACACTAGTATGTTTAAGTCCTTTTGTAGTGTGAAGACTCTCCTGATGACTAGAAAGTGTTATTGAATAAGGTATCAACAAAGGAAAACTTGACACAGAATTATATAATGTATTAACAAATTATGCGAGCTATGGAAAGAAAAATATGAAAATGTTAGACACAGTTTTTCGTTACAAAATAGTTCAAAAAGTCTGAGAATTGTGTGATAAGTAGGTAGGAATAAGTTGTGTTTACCATATAACTAACTTTGAAGAGTTCCATCTAATGGAATCAAATGAGAAACAAAATAGAATTTGAAAGAGTTTTTGGATAGTAATTAATTGAGAAATTTGGAGTCATATAAATAAGGTAATTTTCAAACAAGAGAAGATAGGTGTGAAAGAAATATTTTCCACGACTACAATATTCTGACTGGTACCTAAAATCTCCAAGCTATAAGGGTTGTACATTTTAATGGAATATTAACTTTTACCTATATAGCATCCGAAGGTAGAAACAAAGTAGATATACAAGTATATTGTATCATGGGGTGAAAATAGAGAAAGTATACCACTAGGGATGCCGAAACAAAACATTGGCCTCCTACCAACCTACATCCTTACACAACCAAACTATGCTACGTATTGAGTAGGGCATTTGTGAGAACATGTACTTTTTAGAAAATATTTGAGATGCGATTCATAAATTTTTATGGCTAAGTTAGTTTATAAGTAGCACAAGTTTGTAGGGGCTAAGTAGAAGTTGACCAATGAGCTACACTAAAAAATAGAAATTACTTTGGACAGCAATTGTGTTTTTTTTTTCTTTAGTTCTACGCGTGTCAAGAATTCTACAATTAAACTATCATCTACAACAATACACTACAGTTAATTAAAAAAAAATCTATTTTTAGTCTTACTTAAAAAGTAAGTATCCTAGTCGTGCTTGGGATTAAATTCTCTTAATGAATAATATTAAACATGTTTTAGACTTTAACTTTGATGTTTAAAAACAAAAATATTGTCATTAGATGATAACTTGTCTCACTAACAAAATCTCATCCATTAATATATAAAATTATGGGATATAAAATTATGAAGATGTCCTAACCCACATATAAAACAAGATAGAAATAAGACATGCATAGAGTTGTTACTTCGGATCTGTGTTTAGATGTCCCAAATACTTTATAACCATAGTTTTTTTATGGAAAAAAAAAAAAGAAAAAAAGAAGGAAGATACAGTTCAAACCAGATGTAATAGTTAACCAACCAAATCAGATTAAGATCCTCCATTTACAATATCAAATTCTTAAATCTTGTTCTGTACTTTGGTATATATAAGAGGAGAGAAATAAAAAATATGCATGTTATTTTATAGTTGTGCTTCAAGTGTCACAACCATAGTTTTACAACAGAAAGAGAATCTCAAACCTTTGTTCCAAGATTCGCAGTCAACTTGAGTCCATCAACTAAAATATTACATTGCATTAGAAAAAAACTATTGCCTACAAGATTATATACACCACTCAAACTTAATTAGAAACCTTTTTTTTCTCTAATGTCAATAATATAACTACAAACCCTAGTACCAAAGTTATTAAATATCCTCTTTGAAGAGAAGTCATGGCAATTGAGATGGGATGCAAATCTTACTTAATTTGTTGTTCCCTTACCACCTAGCAAACATTTTATGGTTCAAAAAAAATCTTTGTACATCTTTGTACGAACTACTATAATTGTTTCTAGAAGCAATTATTTAGCTTGGTTTTCAACAATCCACGACTTAATCTTCATTCCATATGGAACCCAAATAATACTATCGTGATGATTGGTAGTGATATTTAAACAAAAGAGAAAAGGATTTGAAAAAAAAAAAAACTAATAAGTGTAAATAAAAGAGAAAATGATTTGAAAATAAAAAAATAATAAGTGGGTGTTATGATTTAATTTGAAAAAAAAAATTGTGAAAGATAATGTATTTGTTTTAGAAAAGAAGGTGTAGAAGTTTCTTGAATTAAGAAGAGGCGTGGAAGCTATGTTTAGGTGGATGCTGGGAGAATTCCACACCCATCAACATGCAACAAATGTAGTTATTAATAAACAAAAGAAAACAAATACCTTATTCATACGGAACTTTCTCGACATAAGATGTAACGCAGTACCTTCTCGCCCCTTCCTTTCTATTCTTTCTCCTAACTTTCTTTCCTTACTTTCTCTCTCCCTCATCCTTATATTTCCAACGGAACCTTCTAGAACCACCATAACCCCAATCTCTCTCCCCTATCTGGCGCGCATCCACACCATTCATCTGCGCCTCTTCCTCCATGGCTCCGCCGCCTCCGGTGGAACACAACGCTGACTCCACTACCACCGCCTCTGCCGCCGCAGACTCTCAGAGATCCATTCCCACACCGTTTCTCACCAAAACCTTTCAACTCGTCGACGACCAATCCATCGACGATGTTATCTCCTGGAACGACGACGGATCAACGTTCATCGTCTGGAACCCTACCGTCTTCGCCAGAGACTTGCTTCCTAAATATTTTAAACACAACAATTTCTCCAGCTTCGTTCGCCAGCTCAACACTTACGTAATTCATTTCAACTCAATCACTTCCGATTTCTTGTTCCTGCTTATTTTTATTTGTTTTCCTAATTTTCTTTTTCGTTTTTGCCTGATTTGCAGGGATTCAGGAAGGTCGTACCTGATCGGTGGGAATTCTCGAACGAGTGTTTCCGCCGTGGCGAGAAGCGGCTTCTGAGCGAAATTCAACGGCGGAAGATCTCGTTGCCGGCGCCTTCGACGTCGCTGTCTCCGACGGCTCCGGCGACGGTTGCTGTTCCGTCGCCGATGCCGTTGACTGCGATTCCGATCATTTCGCCGTCGAACTCCGGCGAGGAGCAGGTGATATCATCGAACTCGTCACCGTCGCTCGCACCGGCGGAGCTCATCGACGAGAACGAGAGGCTTAGGAAAGAGAACGTTCAGTTGACGAAAGAGCTCTCGGAGATGAGATCGCTCTGCAATAATATTTATGCTCTCATGTCAAATTACGCGAACGCCAACGGTAACGGTAACGGAAGTTACCAAACGGACGGCGGTGCTGGTGGCGCTCAGGGAAGTAGGGAGTCCGGCATGACTGCGGTGAAGCCGCTCGATTTGATGCCGACGAAACGGATCTCCGGGGAGGACGCAGCGGAGTTGAATCCGAAGCTGTTCGGTGTGGCGATTGGAGCGAAGCGCGCGAGGGAAGGAGGAGGAAGCGGTGGAGATTGTGGAGAAGAAGGAGGTAGAGCAAATAAAGATACGCTGCTGCGTCTTCATCATCCGGGTCCTGCGGACGTAAAATCTGAACCGTTGGATTGCCAAAACCACCGCGAGAATCAGGAAACGCCGTGGTTGAGTCAGTGTCACATAGCAAATCAGAGGGTTTGTCATTGACACGCGGCGATAGTTAAGTGAAGGAACATTTTAGATTAGATACGCAATGGCGTAGGGAATCCGAGACCCGGCACGCGGAGACGCACGTGAGAGTGTCACGTGCATCGTTTAACCGTTTGGGACCGATTCCCAGAAGGTTCTCAGAAGTCAGAGGAAAACGATACTTTGTAGTCTTCTTTCTTCTCTCTCTTTCTTTCCTTTTTTTTCATTAATTGGATTTAGCCTGTAGATTTGCCTTTGAGGGTAGTGTTGAAGATTTTATTTAGCCCTATTAATTATTTTTCCTCAAAATTCTTATGTGAATATGTTAATTAATACCATGCTGCAAATTTGTGATTGCTTTTGGATTTTTCTCCTCTCACCTTTTAATCTTCAACTTAATTTTTTATGGAGATTATTATTACGACCTTAGAAAAGATTTCGTAAAATCAATCAGAAATTATCTCTAACTTTTTGTGAAAGCTGCTGCGCTTGTTTTGTTCCTAATTTCTTTGTCATGAATTATTATTGTCATATATAAATATTATTGTATTATTAAATGTTAAAAATTATAAAATTAATATTCGTTGAACCAGTTTAATTAGTGGCTTTAACTAGTATTTGACTGTTCGGTTTTCATAAAATAGATTTATTCACATTAATAAATATTAAACTGAAATTGAGTTTGGGGAGTGATATGGAGAAGAATGATATTCTAGAATAGTTAAATCAGGTTGGAAAAGGTGCCGAACCAATACGCGTTTGGAAAAAATCGAAACAACGTTGAAAATCTTGGTAACTGAAAAAAGAAATAAATGAGATAGCTTTCATATCGGTCGAATTAAAAATGAATTAGAGAGGGAAAAAAAGCAGAAAAGATATTTAAGTGGAGAATTTTCAAGTGAATTTTTGTGTTCTGTATCATGAAAAATAAGAAGAAATCTATGTATGAATTGACTTGTTTTGAAGGGCAAACAGGGAGAATCATTAGGAGAGCTAATTTAAATTTAAAACATAATTTTAATTTAATCGTCTAAGAGATATGCACCATAGTTGTTATATATATACACGTGAGTTATACTTAATTAGGTATTAACTATTGGGCACACTTTTAGAAATTTCTTGCTTTGTTTAGAAGATCTTGTTTAGTTGTCTATTGCATTAATTATTTTTAATAATATATATTTATTTCATATTAATAATTTTCTTTCGCAACATGTATATTTGCTCACGAATTCTAAATCTCTTAAATAGAGAATTCTAAATCTCTCAAATCAAATAATGTTAATGTAAATCCATGGTTGACATTAATTAAAATGTTCAAATCGTGTATGTTCTAAATAAATTTTATAAACATAATTTTATTTGATCTTAAAACAAATTAACTTTAAAGTGGAGGATAGAAAGAACATAACTAGAAAAAAGAGGACAACGAAAGTAAAGGTCGACTGAATTAATCTCCAACCAATTTGTTTATTTTAAGTTTAAATATTATTTTAATCTTTTTTATGCAGTTTATTTAATTTGTTTCCTTTGTTTTTCTTAAGTTTAATTAGATTTCTATTTTATTAAATTGTGTTTAATTTAATATTTTTGATGGCATTGTTTATATTGATAATGACAGAATATACATAATAATATTGTTTCCATTACACGAACGATTTTAATTATGATTGTTTGTATTTTATTCGAATAAATTTTCATTTTAGTTAAATTTTGTCAATTTAGTCTCATCTTACCGTTCAGTACCCTCAACATTCACTTTATTATGATCATCATCATGTACTCCTTCATCACTCTCGTCTTCTATTTTATTACTCTCAAACTTCACTTTTTCATGTCCTTCATCATTCACTTTTTCATTACCCTCACCCACCATTTCATGACTCTTAAACTCCACTTTATTATGTATCTCACCACCACCCACTTGTCAAAATAAATGGGGCAACAAATTTGTCGTTCTTCAAATGGTAGTGTTTCAAGGAGAATGGATTAACTCCCATTTGCAATTATGATGAGCAGTGACAGAGTATTATGAGTGCAGGGGTGCCTTGGGCCCCCCAAAAATTTTGAAATTTTTTTAACAATAAATATTTTGATTTTTTTATTATAGATATTAGGTATTTTTTATTTTAATTTGTTATAAATATTAAATCAAATATTTTATTTCTTTTATAAACATAATAATTAATATTCATAAATAATAAAATATAAAATCAAATATAATAAATAATAAAGATTAAAAGGATTTATCAGGATATTTTTTATTATTTGTTTTCATTATAAATTGTGTCTTTTATAAATTGTTCTCACATTTCATTCTCATCTATTGTTTTGAAAAGAAAAAGATCTATTATTTTTTTCCTTATTTCTCCTTTATTATCTTCCATCCTCAAGGAAGAAAAAAGAAGGTAATTCTTTCGTCTTACTTGATAGTGAAATATTAATTCAATAATTTATTTAATGAGCATCTTTTATATGTCTATGCCTTGAATTTCTTACAAATTGTTCTCATCTTCCATTCTTACCTATTTTCTTTTGTTTCTGAAGAGAAAAAGATCAATTATTTTTGCTTTCATCTCTCAACTGTTCTCTTCCATCCTCAAAGAAATAAAGAAGAAGGTAATTCTCTTTTGTCTTACTTGATAGTGAAATATTAGTTTAATAATTTATTTAATGAGCCTCTTTTATATTAATTTTTTATTTTATCAACATAGAAGAAAAAATG
>Ga0099823_1003524_pt1 | contig 14868 bp, 9 predicted proteins | sample CowpearedBW_FD_76831 | JGI IMG/M metagenome (GOLD analysis project Ga0099823, IMG submission 76831) | Root nodule microbial communities of legume samples collected from California, USA - Cow pea red BW | ecosystem: Host-associated > Plants > Roots > Nodule | place: USA: California | collected...
TAACAATAAAAAAATACAGAAAAAATGACAACGCTTATTATAATAATAGAAAAAAAAAACTAATTAAGCCCAAATTAACAGTGTAAAAGATGAAAACCTGGTGAAAATTGGAATCAGGAATACTGCAAGTTCTCTTTTTCGATTGGGTAATCAGCAATGGGTGCAGGGCATGCTATGAAAAGAATTCCTCGTATCAAGTTTCCTCAGAGACATGGCAAACCCTCTGGTAATTCATTACACACATTCCCTTTTCTTTTTTTTCTTCGCTATTCACTATCCAATTCCTATTCATTCAGATTTTATAATTACAAAGCATTAACCCAATTTTGCGATCACTTGCCTGCAATTTCTCACCTCACACCATTTAAATTTCGCATTCGGGAAAATTTTCTGTTTCTTATCTGGTTAAATTCGATATTAAGTAAAATGCGTGATTTTTTCTTGTTCGCAGGGTTTGCCAAATTGCCACTGTTATGTCATTTACGTTTTGCAATTACATTTGGGGGCAGTTCCATTCCTTTACATTTTTTTTTTTTTTGATTTATTGTGATGTATTGGCTTACCCATGTTGTTATTTGCTCGATTTGATTGGAAATTAAAATTAACCTCTGATGCGGATACAGTACATGTCTTGGATTTGCCCACATGAACTATTGAGGCATCTTAGAAGCCATGAAGAACGTTTATGCTCATGCTAATGATGCGTATTTCCAATGTCTAGTACTGAATTATTCAAATATCAGAAACCTCCATACTTAGTAACCCGCAATCATCACAAATATTTTATTATCTGACCATAGTATTTGACACTACTGGTTTAAACTTGCTTCTTCTTTTTCCTGCTGATAAATCTCTTGAAAAGGCACTATTCTAGAAACCAAGTTTGGTTGATCAGAAACCTTAACTGGTTATCATGTAATTTTGGAGTTTTCTTTTACTGTTTTGTGTTCATAATAGTTAGATATTTGTGAAGACTGTTATATCAATTGTTGTTCAGTTTCCGTGTTGTTGACACAATAATTCAGTTGTACAATTTTCTAATAAATTTCCTTGCAGGTTCTGCACCTGAGACTCAAGCTTTGTCTTCAACAAGTAATGGCAATTCACCGTTAATCACACTTGGAGGGAAGGCCTCTCTTCAACCCAAGAGAAATCCCTTGTCCAATGAGGAGATTGAGGCAGTTTTGGTATGTAAAATTCCTTGCAAGGTCATCCATAATATTACCATTTTCACCTTTGCATGTAAACCAAATATTTGGTACGCCACTGACATGAATCACCGTTGAAATGAGAAAATATTTTTTAATAGTTAAATTTTGACAATTTTCTGTTACGAGTTGAGGTGTTATCTTTTAAGTGACTTTATTTTTTTATTTTTTTATATTTTAAAATCACTTAAACGATGTCACCAAAAGTTATAAGAGAAAATTATTTAATTGGTTCGTTGAAATGTGTTACTAATTAAGTCTTTTTACATGACCTGTGGTTTCTTCTGTCTTTTTTTTTCCATTGTTTCCATACACTTTCTGAGACCATTCTAGGATTTTGCTTGAACAATTTTTCTTTTTAATTATTGATCATTGATGTTCTTATGTGATTATCGTGGATCCATATCTATAATTTGTTGATTTTTTTTATACTAATAGAAACATTTACTGTTGTGTTTGTGCAGTTGGGCGGCTCTGTCTAATCGAGTGTGCTCAAGGGAAAGTATATATACATACTGGGAACTCATTTTTGTGGGTCTAAAATTCATTATTCAAAGTTTATGATTCTTTTTGTCAATAATTGATATACGCAAAGGATTAAGATTGTACATCTTTTTAATTTTCCCCCTTATTGAAATTGAATATTGACTCGAGAGAAAAGAAGTTTCAAGTTTTGGTTATGTAGTTAGTAATTTCATCTACGGCACAGTGCACTGACTTGTCTAATTACCAACAACTATATTTCTTTGAATTTCTGAAGGCTCTGCTTCTGCTCTTATTGCACAACACAGCCAGGAATTGTATATTTACGCACATCCAAGTTTATATGTGCGAGGTACCTCTAATAAATAAAAGGTACTTCTAAATAATTATCTTATCCACTTGAGTTCTTCAATGGGGAAAGTTATAATTTAATTACTTTATATGGTACTAGGTTAATGAGTTTAATTCTTAACGTTATGAGATGATATCTAAATTTTAAACGGTTTTAGGTTTTACAATCGATAAGCGAAGATTATTTTGATTTTTAAATGATAATTGAAAATATAAAACTATTTAATCTTTAATCTTATCAAAAATTAAAATACGTACATATTTTTACTGTTTGAAATATTATCAAATTTATCTTTGGGTTATGTTTTTTTTTACTGCAAAAAATATTGAAAATCTTTTATTTTATTAACTGATTCTTAAATTTATTATAATAACTGATGTATGATATAAAATGTATATACACCTTGTTTATTTATTCATTCTTGTTTCTGGATTTTTTTTAATATTTTGGAGATAAGAAAGAATGGTACTTAAATTAAATTTAAATAGTATCTTATCTTATGATTTTAAAGATTAAAAAGCCAATTATCAATATCATCATCCTTAAAGACTATAAAAGCAGGTACTTGCAGAAGATTATGGCCTTCTACGAAGGAGTGTGGTGTCGTGTCTTGTGCAACAATTTAACGTCCAATAGACAGAACTGTGATTGGGTGAAAACAGCTAAGATTCTTAAACCACTGTACACAAATAACCCACCACAACACAACAACCCGTCCTTGTCGTTGGTTTTTGGGTGAAATGCGTTTTGCTGTTACCTTCCTCGTTTCTTCTTGTGCCCACCAAAGGTACCAATTATCTTCTCTCTTCTTAAATTTAATTCTGCTAATTAATATTCCTAAAACAATAATCTTCAACCTTTTGTACCACTTGTTTAATTTAATTACATTCAAAGTTTCACTCTCTTCTCCCAACCTAAAATAACTTATTTATGAACACACCAGTTTATCTTCGATCCTCGCTGGTTGAGAATATGGTTTGAGTCAGCAAATATGACATGAACCAGTTTGATCGTTGTGCCTGTCAGTCGCTTTCGATTTATTTATTTATTTATTTATTAATTTTTAAGATTTCTATTTTCGTTTCGTTTCAAGGTGAAACGGTGAAAAATTTCCCCTATCCTGTAGTATTTTTAATTCTGTTGAGTTGATGAATGGGATTGAGGATTATGGGGATAATAATCGTTTCATGTAGTCTTTGCTTCAAACTATTTTAGTTGAGCACCGTAATCCATATATTTTAGTTTGGGGAAATCGGTGTTTTGCTTTTTCCCTTTTAGTTTGTGTTTATTTATGTTCGGAACCGTCCTTGTATTATTCTAGTGCTGGCCGGTGTGTTATGCTCACATGGTTTAAGAAAAAGGAATCCAGGCTTTAAATTCAGCAAAACTGGCTTTTAATATTTGTCTTGGTAAAGAAAAGTGGTGCAAATGGTGATGTCAGCAGAGGATTTAATTTGTATCTGATTTGGCGTTGTTCATGTATCAGGGTAATTCACATTTGCAGTTATCATAACTGTCTTCCACTTTTCCTCTGATATGGATTTATCTTCACTTCTTGCAGGTCTCTTTAATGGATGATGTCCCTTGCGAAGCAAAGGTCATCCCCAATCATTCTCGATTTCCAACATCAGGTGTAGAATCTGTTTAACAAAACCTGGAACTGCTAACTCTTTTTGGTACTTCATTAGGAGTGTTTGATTGTATTTGAATTCAACCACTCGATAAAGCTTACACGGTAAAGCCTACTTTAGGTCTCACTGACATCTATTGACTTGAAGAATATTAAGGATAGTTTCCATGTTCAAATTGTTTACTCTTCCGAGGCTGTCATGGAGCTCCAGTAATGGTGGTCAGGAAAAGGTTTGCATTCAAGATCTTTTGTAAAGAGCGGCTTTTTGTCATTGGTGAATGTTTTGTTACATCTTACCTAGACAAGTTATATTTTGTAGGTAGTGCTAACAGTTGCTGAGGTAGAGTCACTTCGATCAGAACTTGCTGACATAGAAGAGAGGGAAGCTCAATTGAGAGCTAGGTGAGTTTTCTGTAGCTTTGGACAACTGCAGTCTTTTCTTTCTTACAATGTAATATGAGTTCTCATGTAGCACTCTGCTTAGTGTCACTTTTCTTCTCGTGTTTTGATTGGATAACCAATCACGTTGAATATAACAAAGCTAGGAATTCAGATGCTAGCCATAGATTTGTAGTCTATACGTGTGTGTGATTACATGCATTGTAAGGATAGATGAAGTTTAACTACCCTTGTTCTTTCATTTTTTCCTATGTCACTGTACTTATTCTTCCCGCTGCAATAGTGGGATCTACTCATCTTGTTGAAATTAGTAAATCACTACATTGAACGACTACAGAAATTCGGTGTTGAATCTTAATCCAATACTTTCCTCTGTGGGGAATTCTTACATGCTTTAAGAGACATAAATGTGCTTTCTATGTCAGTAAATTTTTAATCTTTTTGTTTCTCACAGGTTGGACAATATTGATGAAACCTTGCGTTCAGCTCGTCTATGTGGCTATTTGTACATTCGAAAAGTACTTACTGAACAGCCTCCTTTAGTTTACTTTACATCAGCCTCTGCATCTATTTAACATTTTACCTAGAGGCTTGGTATTAATCTGCTTTTAGTTTTTCTCTGTAGAGATGGGCAGCACTTCCAGGTGAACTTCCACCTATAGATGACATTGACATAGATGATTGGCTTCCTCGCTTTGTTGTTCTTTATGGTGCATGTCTATACATATATTTGTTGTGTACAGGTAATATGGTTCCCTGTTTCTTTCTTTTTCTCCTTCTTTTGCTACCATGTCCTATATTGTATGCAAAATTGTAGTTCTTGCTGTAACATCTTTAAATGGGTTGATTAATAGCTTATTGGTGCCGAAATTCCTTTGGGTTTATCAAATTTATTTATGATCTAGATTTAGATTATTGGCTTTCATTTACAACTACTGATGAAGGAAGTAAATGGCAGATCTAAGTCCTCACGACTCAACACTTCTATCAGATGTTGTTGAAATTGACCAACTACCGAGTTTTAAGCGTGAAGATGATGAGACGCGACACGGCTTTTATATCTTAACTCGTCATGGTTTACGATATGAATGCTCAAGCAGTTCTAAAATACAGGTGTGTATAAGTTAAGATAATTTGTTACTCCTAATCATTATCATAATCACATCCTAAGTAGATTAAGTATTTCACTCTATGATTCCTCTTTCAGGTGGACTCGTGGTTATCAGCTTTAGACGTTGACTGCAAATTGGAATCTGATTCATCAAAGTCTGATAGTTCAATACACTTGTAACATTGCACCTTGTTTGGTGAATTCAAGATGACTTGAAAGCTAACGAGTAAATATGTTTTTGTTGTTTACATTTTTGTTTTTGTTGTACATAACATATAAGTAGCAGTAATTGAATAAAGACAGATCATTTTGTCACTCTTAGCTCATTCCAGTTCCAGGATTACCCACTCGTTATAAAAAAATTTAAACTTTGCCTTTTAGATCTTCCAAATCTATATAATTTATAAATGGAAGCTAAAGTTGAGTTATTATGCCTTAAACTGTTAGAGATATTGGTTGGTTTCGACGACAGATCATATACGCTCAACTATATATTTACCCTACAAATAATAGAAAAGAAAATACAAAAAAAATATTATACTACGTTAGGTAACTGACATGTGATATTTATTAAGGTGTGTTAACACCAATTTTATCAAAGATTAATTTTAAACAAAATCAAGACTCAATTGAATAAAAAAAATATTAAACATAATTAAATATTTATCTTTAACATAAGTTCATATTACTAATTAAATTTATAAGTAATTTAGTACTTTTGTAAGAGTATTATTCTATAATTTCTCTAAATCTATTATATCAATCAAAATATTTATAAACTTTTATAAAAGTTTTTTTTAGTTTAAATAGTTTTACTTATATGTGATTAAGAGAGGAGTTGGTCTGGTTTATTTTACGTTGTTGCGCCTTTGACTTATCAATAATAGGTCAGGTTGGGTTAACTTGCTGTGTCCTAAAATGGATCATAAATTGCAACCCATCCCATCACAAGATGGGCCGGTGGGCTGACCCACAACTTTTTTTTTTCAAAATTTATTTGTACATATACTAAAATATTAATAAATAAAACATATTTAATCATATAAATAATTTTTAAGTTTTTAATTGATTAATTAATATTTTTAATTGGATAAATTTAAATAACTCTTACATTTACATATTAGAACTTTTTATTATAATTTAATTTGTAAGGATTAATAATTTAAATTATATTACTATTATATATTTACATTTTAAGAAATATAATATAAAAAATATTTTTATTATTATTTAAAAAAAAATGGGTCAACAAATCATGCTCATTTGACTCGTGTTTTCTCTGTCAAATCAACATATTAGATAGACTAGACCAAAATAGATTGACGAGTAAAAATCTTCGACCTAACTCATATTTTTCATACATATCAATGAGCTAGTCGGTCAAACTCAGCATGTTCTGTCATCCCTAAAGATGACCCTTATAAAATGTATTAAGAGTGTAAAATGAACATAACACTATAGTTCTAACCATATAAGATAAAATGGTTTGGTGACCGTTAAAATTAAAAGTTGTATATTTACACACCGACAAAACTTCACTATGACATAGGGGAGTCATGATTCCTCATAAATTTTTAATTTTATTTGTTGTATATATTTTGAAATGATATTATATGTTATTGTATTATTTATAATAATTTTTAAAAAAAATTCTCACTATTTTATTTATATACATTGATTATTAATATATTTTTATTATTTACAAAATAAAATAAAATAAAAATTAATTTGATGGATGTTGGTTAACAAAAGAAATTAAGATATTGTCTCTCGACTATAAGGTTTTTTGGTTAGTAAGTAATCGATAAAACATAACAATTAGAAAAAAAGGTAAAAAGATAAATCTGGATATAAAGATTGGAGACTAGAGAGGTTAAAAACGAATCATCACAATATTTCTCATGAAGGAAGATTAATATTCTATTATGATTTATGTATGTTAGATTTATGATTTTTTTTCTATTATGATAATTTTCCTCATTTAAATTTTTTCCAAATTAGTATGAACCATAATTTTGATTTTGGAATTCTTTTATGATATTGACATGAATCCTAATTATATTTATCCACAAATTAATATAACCTTTTTAAATTATAAAATTTAGTAATTTTATTAAATTATGAAAATTTATGAATTTTGTGTTTTCTGCTATATGATAAAATTTGTAAAATTTTATAAGTATATTTGACACTGTATTACAAATTTCATTACACATAATGAATAACATTGAATTGAAATATAAATTAGAATACCTATTATATATGAGTTCAATAAATTAAAAAGATTAGAAATTTATGAAAATAGTTTAAATCAAAAATATAAAAAGTTTTTTTATTTAATAAAAAAATAATTTTTATATAACAAATATAAAAATATATAATTTGACGGCCTAATATTTTATAAAGTTACGTACCGAACGATCTTATTGCATAGTAAATTTCACGGGAGGAATTTTACAAGAAGAAAAACGAGAAAACATATGAAAGCAAACAACTGATGTGATAATGAGATATGAAAAATTATTTTATACGTCTTCATTTATAAGATAATTTACTTCATCAATAAGATCAAATTTACTTTAACGATTTTTAAAGTTATTACAGAAACTAATAATGATATTCCATATAATAGTTTATGATTGAATCATGGTATATCCTTTTTTATCTCAACCATGTACTTCAGTTACATTGTTAAAATTATCACAAGTATTATAAAAATGCTATCTTGAAAACAAAATTATTTACATGTAATTTAAATATATTTTCTAAAGTAATACGAGATCATTTTAATCTCACATTTCGTAAAATTTAATAGCATACTCCTTAATGTCTTTTCTCTTAATTTGTTATAAAAGTTTATTTATTTTGGTGACAATTTATACGGTAATATAATAATACGTTTATTGAATATAACATTTTTTTTTTCTAATTTCTTTCTATAGTAATATTAGAAATTAGCGGAGGACAGAGTAATCAATTCAAAAATAGAGAAGAAGAGTTGTGGTTAAAATCCAATTAATCCTTAAAATAACAATATCATACCACGTGTCACGTTCTAATTGGGGTGGGGAAATAATACCCAAAACCCTTGTTTTCAAGGACCCGCAGAGAGCAAATAAATAACGCGTTCATGTGAGGCACCGCCATCTACATCGACATAGCATAAATATCGCAACCTCTTCTTTTCCGTAAACCTTTACATTCGTTTTTTCTTTCCTCCCCTTCTTTCTCTATTCTTTCGTTGCTTTTGAGTGCCGACGAAAACCCTAACAATCTCCGATCGCAAATTTAACCTCAGTTGTTGAATTCTACCGTCGCAAAAGAGTAAGTCTCTTTTATCCAACCTTTCCATTTTGTTCTCAAAATATTGAAATCTCAATGTACAAATTTTGCTATCAATCGGATATATGTTTCATTAATAGAAAATTCGTGACGAGCGAAAAGTGAAACAGGATGATAATCTTTTTGATTTTGTGAAGAGTCATGGATGTGTAATTATTGATATTAGGGTTTTTCTTACGGTGTCGTGGAGGAGGCATCACGTTGATTCGTTCTGTTATCTCTGTTAGATTTCATTCCATGATTGAATTATTTGATCAATTTATTCTAGAATTCCATAGCGGAACGTGTTTCTTGCTCATTTTCTTGTATTTAGGTCATTTTGTTGATTCCTTTGCGCTATTTTTCCTCCTTGTGATGATTCATGTCTTATGTAATCGATTCTTGTTGTTTGTTCACCATTTCTTGACAATTTCTGACTGAAGTTCTTGACAAACCCTATTTTCTTTCGTAACTGGTCTTGTTTGATGGACTTCTTTGTAAGGTGGTTTTGATATTTGGTTGACATTGTTTAGTTGTTATTTTATGGGATATCTTTTTTTTTTGTTATATGACTAAATTTCTCCGTGCAGTACTAGATGGCAGCCAAACCTCTTACTACCGAGGCAATAGCGCTTACAGAAAAGAAGATGGACATGACATTAGGTGTGCTTTTAAAAGAACCTTTTGTATGTTGGCTTTTCTTCTCACTCTTTCTGACATATCTAATATTTATCATTCTTTGATATTGATATGATAGATGACATAATCAAAATGTCTAAAAATACGAATACTAAGAAGCAAAGAAGGGTTCCGGTACGTATCTGTTTTGGAAAATTGCTTTCCACTTCCTTTTTATGTCGTTGCTTTGAAATATTCCCGGAGGTTACCGTTTCACTTTCTTCTTACAACTTTACAGAACAAAGCTCAGAAGTTTTCAAACAATTTCGCTCAAGATAAGACTGCAAAGGTCCAGCGTTATATGGAATCCAGATCTTCTCTTAGACAGGTGCATTGGTTTCTGAAAATATGGTTATTTGAAGTTTTTGTATTCTGCCTATGTACACGTCTCAATTTTTTTGTTTTTAAATACTGTTATCAGGGGGCTCTTGCGAAAAGAAGATCTAATTTCAAGGGGAACCAATTTCCTGCTGCACTTGATGTTGCGCGAAAAGCTGCTACTGCTCCTCTGCAGAATAGAGTTCCTAACCGTAATAGGGTACCCAACTGGAATAAACCAAGGTATTTATTTTCTTCAACTGTATTATGATGTCTTTTTACTGTGATAATTTAACCCTTCATGATGATATTATGTGTTGTGGCATTCTTAAATTGTAAAATGATTTTTGCAGGTAAAGCATGGCCCAACTCAGTGTGCCTTCCATATCTAAGATTTTTTTTTCTCTTCAAAAGGAGCAAGTTTATACATCATGAATGCAAGCCAACTATGTTTTGGGATTCTGAATTGAATGTTGCATTAAAATCTCGTAAAACTGTTGTCCAAACTCCTGCATGGTTTGAGTGGGTTATGTTGAATGTTACTAAGGATATTCATGCTAGATAATTGGACCTATATTGGTTGAGTTAGCTGGTGATGCAAATGGGTTACTGGTTAAATGGAGTCTTGTCCGGTGGAATCCGTTGCTAGAAAAGATAGCTTAACAGTATTTATCAAGTGTCTCATCCTAGTGTGGACAAGGGTATGCTGTATCGCCACATGCAAAAGATGTCTGGACACCTGACTGTCAATAGTTAGTGGCTGACTCACATGGAAAAACCAACCATGAACTATTTCAGTTGTTTAGAAGCAAGTGTAGTGATTGTGGCACTAAGTAACTAGCATGTTTATTTTTTTGAGAATTAGCCATTTTGAATGGATGGGCTCATCTAAGCATTACATTTGTGGTCAGTCTCCTTTAGACTTCTTCATTGTGAGAATTGCTACCCTTTTATTGGCTGTCACTATCCTTTGTACTCTGGCTTTGATTCTTGCTGATCTGTGTATTTGCTATGAAACTTCTCTTTGAAATGATATTGGGTCTATCACCTAATGGTTTCTCCAAAATGAGCTAATGCTGCAAGGATGCGTGCACTACAACGCAAACTCGGGATCTTTTTTTTTCAGTTGGGATCCTCCACGAATTGCAAAGACCACATTCATAGTCTTGCGTTGACTCATTCTAAGATAGTTTTGTCAGCCATTGGCCACATAATTGAAAAGAACACCGTTCATTCTGTGCGATTAAGAAAAGAATGTGACTAAGAATCTGGAGTCTTTTCATGGATTTGGCATTGAAGGAAACTTTTTGTTATTGGCATTCAAGTAAATCAAATCAATGGGAAGTTCTTCTGGGTCTGGTAAACATCGTGTGGTCGTGGCATTCACTTTCTTAATATTTGTTTCAAGCTTGTAGTCCATTGCAGAGGTGTCATACAGTGTTTTGCTGATGAGGAAATACTAGTCACCATGCAGATAAATTTTCTTGCTTCTTTACACTATACTTGTGGAAGCTTTAAATCCTTAAGTGCTCTATTTTGTATATACAACAGCCTCCATGGTAATATCCATTTATGGGTTATTGTAAAATATCACACAGCTGCACAAGTTGTTGAGTTCTAGTACAATGCCAAAGACCACAAGTGACGGGTTTCTGTGAAAAATCTGAAAAGTTGTTCACTGACAGTGAGATGTTCTTCAACTATGTGACTGGTGTTCTCTTTTTGCTTAATATACTTTCTTCTTTCTTAATAGTTGGATTTAGTTAGAATCTGATGGTAAGTGACGCAACTTCTGTAGTAAGAGAGATTACTGAGTGATATCTGTTTCTATTACAAATGATAGTTCGTGGTGCTGGACATCCTGATGTTACGCGATGATTGATGGAGTACTTTGACTTTTTCTATTTTGTTTCCCCATCTAGATTACACTCTTTTTTTTCCTCGGTGCAGATTTCGAGTTCCTGTTGGTCAAAGAAGGGCTGTTAATGGAGGCTTTGCTGCTAAGGTATTTCTTTACTAGTTTTATCTGTTTTCTAACTTGTATTATGTGAATATTCAAGATTAGTGTTTGTGCTATTTATCTGTAGGTTCTGTAATCTGATATCTCTCTTTTATAAATTTGTAGCAGCAACCAATTCCTTCCTCTCAGAAGCAGGTGGAGAATGTGGATATAATGCCAAAGCAAAAGCCTCAGACGCTGGATTCGCTGTTTGCAAACATGAAGGAGCAAAGAATGAGAGTTCTGTCGATGCAGAATAATGCTGTGCAGCGTAATGGAAATGGATATAGGAGGCTCCCGTGGGGAAGAGGTCGATTTGGAAACTAAGATGTTGAGTGATGCATCCACTTCTGATGATCTTGTGTCTCGGCCTGCTCTGTCCTTACTTATGGGTTTTTGGTGCAAATGAAAAATTCTTTAGTGCCCTTTCATTCCAACACTAGTTCTTCGGTTGGCGGCCGCACCACACATTGTATATTAAGTTTCGTCCATGACTTTAATGTTTTCACTTGGATTATTATGTGTGCTCTGCTCTTGTCTATACGAGTTACAACTTAATGCCATTTCGGTACCAGCATGATTGGGAATTACGCTATTGTTTTCAATACTTTCTGTTTTGCAAATATGATTATGCTTTCTATTTTTAAGAATTGAAGTTTCTATGCCAGGAAAAAAAAAATCAGAGTTATGCCTAGTAAACGTAATTTTAGTAATAGTATATAAAAACTGTTTATTTATGTATTGAAATTGTATGATTTTTTCTTGCCGGTGGAGTATGATTTTTTTCTTCAGCTCATGCTTGTGTAATTCTATTTCTTCGTGAACTCTTATTTTCTAAGCATGTCTAATTTATAATTTTATTATAATTTACTCCACCGGCAATCTTGAAGTAGTGAACAAATTGATTTAATCTTGTTTAACCATAAGACTTTTAGTTTAAGTTGTATTAGTTTGAATGAATTGGACTCAAACAGATAGTTTTACTCTTGGATGATAAAATAGATTAAAATTTTGAAACCTAAATAACTGAAAACTACACATTATATTGGTTTATTTTATTCTAGATATAAACATGGTAAATAATTGATGTAAAATAAATTTAACTAATTTAAAATTAGGCAATTTGAACTTGTCTGGAATTATTTTACAAAAAAGTTTTCAGTTTGAGAATTGTACATAAAATTAATAATACTTTATAATGTATTTTATGTAAAATTTGTTAACAGCCAGTCCAAATTTGAGTATTGGATTTATACGGAGAAGCCCATGGTGTTTTGTCCCTGTTTTGATTTAACTTTTTCATTGTATTGCTCAATTAGTTATTAATTGTTATTAGTATATTTATCGTTCTATATATTTTTATTTTGGAATGTTATTGAACTTTAAAAATATCTATAACAATATATAAAGAATAACAATATATAAAGAGAATTCTCCATTTTGTGTTTATGTTTCAAAATATTAATTTTACCTTTTAAATATAATAATTTATTAAATTTTTAAATTTTGACTATTACTTTTATAAATTTTTTATAAAATTGGTTATTTTTATTTTTTTTTCTTTTTATTTATTTATCAATGATTGTTCATTTTATTTTTAATAAATATAATTTTAGTTTATATATTAATTTAATAATATTATAATATTATAATATCACGTATATTTAAAAAATATACATACGCGAAAGCGTCTATATTCACGCTAGTTATTTATAAAAGAAAAGGCACATATGAAATTGAAATGAGAATATCCTTTTTGAAAATATCCTCATTTTAAAAATAATTATTTTGATAATTATTTTTATTTTAATTTTAAAACATTCACACTTTAAAATTTTGATCGTGGAAAGTTATTTTTTTAATAGATTTTTTTAGATATAGTAAAATATCATTATATATGTTAATCACAATATTTAGGTTCATTTATTTGTATTTTTCTATTTATAAATATAATTTTATGTGTTCAACAATACTTCATTTGTTTCTCTTATTCTAGCAACATTCTTTTTCCTATTTTTTAATTTTAAAAAAATAGAAATTTTATTCATAGAATTTGTTAGATATAAGATAATATTAGATAATCTTACTTACAATATCAAATTTTAAATATAACGGATATAGAATCATTTCTTGTATTATGTTATTTGTAAATGTATAATTTTACGCGCTCCTCACACTTTCTTTGTTTTTCTTTTTATTTTAACAGGATTGTTTTTTTCTTCTATTTTTTAATTGAAAATTTGAAAAAAATAAAAAATAATCAAATTAAATAAAATTGATGAAAATTAAAATATGATTGAAAAAAAGAAACCATTAAAATTGAATTGATACAACTAAAAAGAAGATAAAACATGTATTTTAACCTATATTTTAAGAGTGTTTAGTTCGAAGAAGTACTAGTGAAATGGTTGAGTGCTCTACATACATTAGCACAGTCCAATTCTGTGTGCCTGAATTTGAAAAGTTTGACAATTACATCAAAGTTCCCGTGGTGGAGCTTCTGTCTACACTGAGGTGGGACCCTACCCATTTAATTTTATTGCTTAAAATAAAATTAAAATAATCGACAATAAAATATAATTCAAACAGAGAACATATATTTTATAATATTTAAAATTATCAAGATCAAGAAGTTTCTTGTAGAACTTTTCTTCCATTTTTATTTCATAATTAATTTTCACTTATTAATAACATTATTTTATCGTTCCCTTAAAATATTTATTAAAAGTTGTCAAAAAACGTGTGCACGTTGATGATGCATTAACTTAATATAGAAAATAAGTTGGAATTAATAATCCATGCCCTTAAAAATCAATTCTCATTGTACGTCACGCAACTAACTACTCACATTTATCCCATATTGTCTTTATAGCACACTGCCAACAGATTGAAGTTAAGTTTTATCTGTCACTGTCTCATTCACCTTTTTAAGGTATTTCATATTTTTTAAAACCAAATATTTAATATATTTTGAAATTTTATTCTTGATAAGATGTTTATGTACATTAGTACGTTGATTTTTTAACCTATTTTTAAAAGATTTTAACTTGTTGTCTTACAATTTATTTACAATAAGAATCGATATACTTTCATCATAATAATTCATGATGTAGACAAAGAAAGATATTTAATACATATTATTTTTTATTGTAACTCTTATTTTAATCTAATAGAAACGTGAAAGATACCATGACTTAAACTGATTTTTTAATTTTTTATATGTTTTAAAATATTGGATACTAGAACAACTAAGATCTAAATTGACATTTAACTAATCTTTTATTATATATATATATATATATATATATATATATATATATTTTTAATATAAAAATATTATTTTTTATTTATTATATATTTTTTATAGAA
>Ga0099823_1003527_pt1 | contig 14861 bp, 17 predicted proteins | sample CowpearedBW_FD_76831 | JGI IMG/M metagenome (GOLD analysis project Ga0099823, IMG submission 76831) | Root nodule microbial communities of legume samples collected from California, USA - Cow pea red BW | ecosystem: Host-associated > Plants > Roots > Nodule | place: USA: California | collected...
AAAAAAAAAATCGTGCAAGTAGAGTGGAATTAAGTACACCAAAATTAATGTCTAATTGTTATTATTTATTAATGTTAACCGCAAGTTGAACATAAATTAATGATAAATTGAAATACCAATAACATCTCACTTTGTGTTCAACAAAAACATTTTTAGATAAAATTATGAGCTTGCAAACCACAACTGGTATTTTTTTTTTTTTACTTGGTCGACCAATACTTTTCAATTGACAATTCATGAATGGATGGTATTTTGTTCAGTTATTCTTACTAGATTTCCACTAATGGAAAATATTTAGTAAAAATATGTTATTATTATTTTTACATAAATTAATATATTTACTGTATTTGTTTTTGTCAAATCAAATGTGTGCTAAAGTATACAAATCGGGATCTATTTGAACAAATAAAAAACTACCCACCTATGAACCTATTTAGTTTTGCATGATCGACTTTGAGAAAAAATAGATGTTTTCTGTTAAATAATTTTAAATATATTGTATATATGTTATATTTTCGTGAAAATCTTTAATGAATAACTCTTATTATTTAATACCTTGGAAATAATATTTGTAGTATATGTTATATCTATTTGACTCACATTTCCTCCTGTGAATGGTCCAAACTCCATGAAATCAGGAACAAACAGACAGAAAAAATGACAAAATTTGTATTTAGTAGATTTCATTCTTTTGTTTTGTAACAGCGATACGAATCTAATCAATGATTGCGACGGAAATCAAACTAGGTACCAGGTTATTCATACATGGTTTTCGTGCTGTTGAATTCGTAAAGACAACTTGAATGATGTTACAAAAGTAGAACTCTGTTTCTGTAGCTGCCGAACGTGAAAAAGAGAGAAAGACGAAGGCAGTTAACAACAAAGTGGTTGACTTGTTACTACTCCTTTGAATCAAAAGGGTGTGAATGTTCGAAGCTGCTACTTCATAAAAGCGTGAAATATCCGCTTTTGTGTTATACTACGTACTCTCTTCAGATTGTCACTTACAAGAAACTCTCTAGAAAGAGAAAACAATGCAAGCTTTGCAAGAGATAGAAACAAGTTAACCCTTCTTCACGTTACCAAGATTGCTACCAAAGCATAACCAACACCATCTTCAAACTAGACGAAAACAGAGAGAGCTTGACGTCACTCTTTCCTCAACACGCCTCATTGTAAACGTGCCCTCTAAGCTCTTCGTTCTCCTTCATTCCATTCCTGTATAAAACCCTCTCACCCTTCACCCTTCATAGACACAAGAAGGTTAGAAACATTCACTTCAAGGTTGCAACATACCATACCTTCATGGATCATAGACCTTCTCTGAAGACAGAGGGAGAGGAGAGTGTTTGTGTGAAAGTTGCTCAACTCAAAAGGCTAAGCGAGACAAGCAAAACCATCACAATGTTTGAGCCTCGCGGACTCGGCAGCATCGAGAAGAGAGACAGCGATGCAGATAACTCTTTTCCTTCCACGACGGTTCGAGCACCGGAAAAGAAGCTGACCCTCTTCGCACTTCGTCTTGCGGTGCTTGAAAAAGCAGCCACTAGTCTTGGAACTCTTGGTTTCATCTGGGCAACCGTTGTTCTTCTCGGCGGTTTTGCCATCACCTTGGACAAAACCGATTTCTGGTTCATCACCATCATACTGTTGATTGAAGGGACAAGGATTTTCAGCAGGAGCCACGAGCTTGAGTGGCAGCACCAAGCCACGTGGTCTATAACTGATGCTGGGATCAATAGTTTCAGGATGCTCAGGTCCAGTCCAAACCTGCTTCTTCAAGGTGTGAAAAGCCTTTTCAAGCCAATTGTAATGAAGAGGCAAAGGAGAGACATGGTGGAGGCTAATGTGACCCCCAGGTACAGGGATGGTACCTTTAACACAAGGACACCAACTCGCACGTGGATTAGTTCAGATGTTCCACTTCTACCATGTGCTAGATGGTTTTTCCTTTCAAGGCACATAAGCAAGCTTTTATATTGGCTTCAGCTTTTCTCTGCCACGGCTTGTGTGGTTCTTTCGTCTATGAAGCTCATCAAGCGTAATTATGGGGAGGTTGCCAAGGGAGACACTGACAGGAGGAACCGGGAGTCTGCTTTGAATATATTTTATGCCTTGGCTTTGGCTGAGGCTTTGTTGTTCTTGATGGAGAAAACTTACTGGGAATGGAAGATCAGTTACTGCAAACTGTTGGATGAGGTTAACAGAGAGTGCGAATTGGGGCCATCAGGGATGGTGTCGATTAGAAGGTTCTTTTATGATGCTTATTCTAGGTGTGTCAATGGAAGCATATTTGATGGGTTGCAAATGGACATTGTCTGTTTTGCCATGGATCTCTTGGCCTCAAACTCGCCTGATGAGGAGCTCATTGGAGCAAGGATTCTTCGCCAATTCGCGCTGAGCGAACGGTTTTCAGATGATACCCTGCAGAAGCTTGGAATTTCCATATCTGTGGTGGAGAGGCTAGTTGAGATGCTGAATTGGACAGACCACAAGGAGGAAGAAATTAGGCTCTCAGCTGCAGAGATTTTGTCAGCACTAGCTGGCAAGAAGCAGAACTCTCTTCGCATAGCTGGGATACCTGGCGCTATGGAATCGATTTCTTCTCTTCTCCAAACTAACAGGAACTGCATACCTGCAGCTGATGAAATTGGAGAAAAGAAACTCGTATTTGATCATCCAAATTATGGCTACTGGACATTTAACCATTTGGGACTCCTCATTCTGAAGAAACTTGCCCGTGATCATGACAACTGTGGAAAGATTGGAAACACCAGAGGTCTGCTCCCAAAGATCATAGACTTCACACATGCTGAAGAAAGGTTGCTGAAGAATGAGAATGTTACGCCATCTCAGATTCTGACAGTGAAGAGATCACTGCAGCTGGTGAAGATGCTTGCTAGCACAACAGGCACCAACGGGAAACATCTTCGAAGGGAGATTTCGGAGATAGTTTTCACAATCAGCAACATCAGAGATATTTTGATGCATGGAGAGAAACACCCCTTGCTACAGAAACTGAGCATAGAAATTTTAACCAGTCTGGCATTGGAAGAGGAGGCAAGAGAAAGGATCGGAGGCACAGGTGGAGTACTTAAAGAATTGTTCAACATATTTTTCAAAGATTGCACTGCTGAAAATCAGAAAGATGTAACCACTGTTGCTGGGGAGGCCCTAGCAATGCTGGCATTGGAAAGCAAGAGCAATTGTCATAGGATTTCGAAGTTAAAAGTAATGGAAAGGCTGATAGAAGCATTGAACGTTCCAATGCTTCGTGTCAATGCTGCTAGGATTATAAGAAATTTATGCAACTACAGTGGATCAGAATGCTTCAAACAGTTAAGGGAGGTAACAGCTGCCGCACCCACAGTAAGTATTCCTCTACCATCATAATTTTGGGCTAGTAACATGTGCCATGTATGCTTCAAACTTAATTTTTAACCATTGCACAACCTTGCAGATACTTCAGGCCATCATGTCACAAGAAAACAAGCTTCAAGAAGTGATGATTGGACTAGCGGCAAGTGTTTTCACATTCATGGATTCTTCTGAATCAAGCACTGTATTTGAAGAATCTCGAATCACTGAGGCTGAACTAGCAAATAAACTAGTCCATATTCTCAAGAAACACCCATATCCTCCAACTAAGGTCCCAAGGATAAGGAGGTTTGTGATAGAGCTAGCAATTTGGATGATGAAAGAAAGGGAAGAAAACATTCACACTTTCAAGGGTTTGGGGATGGAGGAGGTGCTGGAGAGTGTCTTGGAGACCACTTCAGAGCTTGAAAGCTTTAATGTTTTCTCCGGTACTGTTGGTCTGAACAGGCACAATCTACCAATTCACTCACTGGTTGAGACAGCATTGAAGTTGATGGAAGATAGGTGAAACAATCACTTTAATGGTATAGTATACCTGTACGTATGTGTGGAAACTAGTAAATCTCTAGGAAGACCACACTGTCTGGTGGGTCTGGAAATAGAGCCTGACTCAATGATTTATTCATTATTTGTTTTTTCAGATTCAATGTTACTATTTGAATTAAATAATACATGTGTCCCTTTATGATTAAATTCCTCCCTTCCTGCATTGAAATTGAACAAAGAAACTCCATATAATATTGGGTTTTTCTTCATTAGGCTAGACTGATGAAACTGAATCACCGCATCAACCACAAAAAACAGTCACATCATAAAATCCTCCTAGAAGGCTGCTCTTAGTCCCTATTCATGACTTATTTACAAATTACAGGTAAAAAAATGTTGTAGAATTTAGACCAACATCCTAGGAAATCACTTTGGAGACAACTCCTGCACCAACTGTTCTGCCTCCCTCTCTCAAAGCAAATCTTTGTCCTGTTGATAAATAAAGTGACTACTGTCAGAACATCATAATGCTGGATGTAATATGAATAACTGAGATCTGTAGATAATATGCGGAATCTTTATGATCTATAATCAAGGACTCTACCTACCTATTTCAAGAGGAACAGGTGACATCAGCTCAAAAGTTGCAGCCACATTATCACCAGGCATAACCATCTTAACATTTTCTGGTAATTCCACCTTTCCAGTAATATCTGCAGTCCTCAGGTAAAACTGAGGCTTATAGTTAGAGAAAAAAGCTGTATGACGTCCACCTTCATCTTTGGATAGCACATAAATCTCTGCTTCAAACTTCTTATACGTTTTCAAAGCACCAGGCTTGGTCACGACCTGCAATTTCACCAACAGAAAATTTAGAAACAGAAAAACAAAAATAAATTGGTTCGTTTTCACTACCATATGAAGTTTTAATCAATGCTGAACAGAAATTTGATAACCTTGAGTTAGTCCCACTCACCATTCCCCGTTGAACATCATCGCGCTTCAGACCACGAAGAAGAAGTCCCACATTATCACCTGCCTAGAAATGGAAACACAACTAATTATCCATCAATTCAAATTCAGGTAAAAGGAACGAAGAAGAAGGGATGGTTCCATGATTTTACTTACTTCCCCTCGATCCAAAATTTTCTTGAACATTTCCACACCAGTAACAGTAGTCTTCAAAGGTCCACTCTGTAAACAGACAGAGAAATACAAAACCATATAACATAAAGCAAAACACTCATTAACATGACATTATAATACATATTTGATTTCATGTGTACCTGTGTTAGTCCCAATACTTCAACCTCCTCTCCCACTTTGATGGTGCCTTGTTCAACACGACCAGTGACAACAGTTCCACGCCCCTAGAAAAAAAAGAAAAAAAAAATAGAGTACCAAGACTACTTATTATGTTCTGTTTCACATGAGTTGTGATCTTTTTGCTTACCTGAATTGAGAAAACGTCTTCTATTGGCATTAAGAAAGGCTTGTCAAGTTTCCTCACAGGATCAGAAATGTATTCATCCACAGCATCCATTAGTTTCAAAATAGCCTTCTTTCCAAGTTCTTCATTTGTCCCCTGTAAAGCAGAGAGAGCAGAACCTCGCACAATTGGAATTTCATCCCCAGGAAATTTGTAGAAATTAAGAAGTTCTGCAAAAAGTTTGGTTTGTCAATGGATGCACATCCATTTAGTGGAAAATATAAATAAACATTATGATCATTAGTACATTAAATTTTCTTCCCATTCATATAAAACGATAAGCTAATACTTCATACCACGAAGCTCCAGTTCCACAAGTTCAAGCAACTCTGGATCATCAACAGCATCAACCTTATTTAGAAAGCAAACCAATGATGGCACACCAACCTGACGCAGGAAACAAGAAAAATACCCATGCATGTTATGGTATTTTGGTTTTGTCGTAATCTAGTAAGATTTCATAAAAACTGAGTTTTACTTTTGCATATTGACAAAATAACAACCTGCCGAGCAAGCAGTATATGTTCTTTTGTTTGAGGCATTGGCCCATCTGGTGCAGAAACCACAAGAATTCCACCGTCCATTTGTGCAGCTCCAGTTATCATGTTCTGCGATTTGAACAAATAAATTAATTGAAGATGAGTACATGCGGATTATAGAACATACACAAGAGAATCAAATAATCAATCATGCACAGATAAGATCAGACATTCTTCAGAGTAAGGCAAATTATGTTCATTGAACTCAATAGAGAAGGAAAAAAGAATTAGGATCGTAATTCACACCGAGAAAATTGACCCATATAAATAAAGAAAACAATTAATCCACCTGTTGAAGTAGATACTTTAACCAAGTCTGATCCAATTTCCAACTAACATTACCTTAACATAGTCTGCATGTCCTGGGCAATCAACATGGGCATAGTGCCTCTTTGCTGTCTCGTACTCTACATGAGCCTGCAAGATCGTCATGATAAGAGGCCCAAGAGAAGGTAACAAAATTTTGTTCATATAACATTCTAGTTATGTATCATTCACTATATGCATAATTTTAGAATGGACTTCCAAAAAGACAGTGATCTATCTCTCACAGTAGCAATAGTAATTCCTCTCTTCTTCTCCTCGGGAGCCTTGTCTATTTCCTCGAAGGCAACGGCTTTGGCTTTACCTTCTTCAGCTAGCACCTGCAAGTTCCACAATATCACAAAAAGGTTTATGCCTTAAAGAAAATAAAAGGTGAAATTTCTCTGCACTGTTTAAGTATGAAGACAAAGAAATCAACCCAAACCTTGGTTATTGCAGCAGTTAGTGTAGTTTTCCCATGATCAACATGTCCTATTGTGCCAACGTTAAGATGGGGCTTTCTGCAAAGACAAACAATAAAAAAGAAACACACTTTAAACAACCCTCGTATTGCAAAGGTCCTTTTTTACGTGGGATTCAATAGATGTCTCTATCTGCTATCTTTATTTCCATATCCACAATACCCAATGCCTCCAAAAGGATTGGTTGAAGAAGAATAAGAATACATACATATATAATGAAGACTGTAAGAAAATAATGAAACGGGTTACTTTGGCGATCTGAGGCCAATATTTTGCTTATATACGTAGATGAATCACCACATGCAAGGTTAGGTATATTATCATATTAAGTAAGAAACACCCATAACAAATATAAATCGCTTTGGCCACCACCAAAAGAAACTAACAAGAAAATCTTCAACTAACATAAAAAGAAGAAAAAAAATTAGTGTTCTCCCTAGAAAGGTCTTACGTTCGAGTGAAGGTGGCCATGGATCTCCGTAAAGAAACAAGATCCAATGGAGATGCATTGTAGTTTTGGGATATGGTGGCACAAGAGAATGAATGAAAAGCATTTGTGAAATGCAAAGAGAAAAGAAGACGCTTAGAATATAGGTTTCTGATAGCAACAGAAGCCATAGGGATGAATTATAGTAAAGGAGAGGAAGAAGAGATGATGACAAGTGAAGTTTGAATATTACTTTCTTGTTCTTGTCTACTTTTGTTATTTATAACAAACACGTTGTTGCAACAGAATCCATAAAGATCTTATGATACAACCTAGTTCAATCAATACTAATAAAATAATGATATAATAATTAAATAATATTAAAAATGTAATATCATAACCTAATGATATTAGAAAAAACACATTAAAATATATATATATATATATATATATATATATCATAATATTTAAATGTAATGTTCAAATGTGATGATAGTTTTTAAAATAACAATTTCTTAAACAATGTATAAATTTTCCATTTTTATTTTTAAAATAATAAAATAATTATATTAAAAAACTGTCGTAAGTTATGCTTTAAAAAATTCATCAACTAGTAATTTTTAACCAAATTTATTTTCTTAATAATTTTTAAATCAATCTTATTAATCTTTACCATTTTCTTGTTTAACCGCCGGGCCAATTGTTACAAAATGACAAAACTCAGTGACACACTAATTTTTTTTTTAGAGAATTAAAGGAGAAAAGTATATCACAACTTTAAAAATAGAATGGTTGACCCACTAAGTTAAAAGCTCATGTTTGAATGTGACTTTTCTTATTATTCTTAGGGAAATAACTTCTTATTGTGCCCAACTGTTTTTTCTTGATTGTCAATATTATTTCTTTTGTATGAATTATTTCTTGATTGTCAATATTATTTCTTTTGTATGAATTTTTTCTTGATTGTCAATATTATTTCTTTTGTATGAATTTGTTGTTCATTTTCATTTGATAGTTCTGTTTAGTGTCATGGTTGCACAAATTGTGAGTATTCTTTTATTTTTAGGTTCATATTACAAATATGAATTCAATTAGAATATATTTACACTGTACACATATTTTACATTGTTTTACACACCTTGAAATAATTTTTTATTTATTTTCAAACTAAATTAATATAGTAGAAATTTGTTGAGATTGGGAAAATTAGTAAAATTAATGAAAATTGATTAATCCTATTATTAATATTAACGGAAATTACAATAGTGTTACTACTAGGGTTAAAAGAGACAGTAAACAAAAAATTGTCTTTTAAAAATAAAATATCAACCAGGCTAAAACATTTTGACATGAGAAAAATTGTTGTTAAATATTGCCCCCACTGTTTTGCGCTTCAAAATGTACATAATAATCATATTATTATTATTATTATTATTATATTATATGAAAAGAAATAGATGGATAAAAAAACTATTTACAAAGTAATATAAATTTACCAAAAGATCGTGAAAGCCGCCCCCAGAGTAGTTGGACACGATTACACCAATCTTTGATAACAAAAACGAAAAAAATTAAAGGAAAAATCAATAAATCATGAATAAACGAGGACCAGTAATGCAGACTCCAGAAATTACAATTCGAAGGGGTAATAACACAACAATTCTCTGTTACAGTGAAAGAATTTTAGATAAAAGCTACACGATAACCTAAACATGCAAAACTTTAGTACAAACAAACAACCTATTTCTTCTGTGGGGCATTTTACAAACTATGTAGTAATTTTTATAGTCATAAAAAACAATGACTCTCTCTAATGTTATCGATTGTATCTGTTTCTGAAAAAGTTGAAATCCCAACGCCGCAATAAGCCATTCAAGACATTGCCTGTTGGATTCTTAATAACAGTTACTGTGGCTTTTGTATAGTGTGATATGTCAGTGTCAGATGAACTTTGTAAGGTAGCAGAACTGTCATTACTAGTAGAAGCACTGTCTGTAATACTCCCACTGTCTAATGGTGGTAGTGATATTTTGTTCGAAGAGAGACTTGGAATCATTGAAATGGAATTTGACTCAGTTTTCAAGGGCTCGCATACATCAGATGCAGTGGAAATTGTTGCGGCTGTGGAATGCACACAGTTTTTGAGTAAAGAAGATTCTATCTGCACAGGGTTGGAAATCTCTTGTGAAGAACCGTGTGAATCATTCTTGTCTGATGGCTCAACAGACATGGTATGTGGTTGTTCTACCTCTGGATCTATCACTGTTTCCATGAACATCTGAATGAAAAGTTTCAGTTTATACCATCATGCATTCAAAATTTTGAATAATGTTATGTGATAACAGATTGTAATATGGACTCACTTTTTGTTCTTCCATTGCAGTAGATGGAATGGCCGTGAAGTCATCGAGTTGAAATTCCACGTACTGGTCATCACCACCTAAATCGGTTGGGACAAGGGGACTATAGAGACGACCATTTGATAATTCAAAACTAATCATTGCAGAAGAGGAGGAGGAAAGATCATCACATTTCTGTGTCTGCTGCACAAAGGTACAGCACTAATTTACTATTCATATGGAGAAAGAACAAAATATATTTTAATACAAAGACATGAAAAAAGATAAAACAATACCTCACAATCACGGTATCCATCTTTTGAAGAAATATGTGATGGAACCTGAGAAAGTCAAACAACAGTTATTACAATGTGAATATTTTCACAGCAAGTTGTTGGAAATTGCATGCTATTTGAGTTCTGACAGTAAACTAAGAACAAAGAAACACAAACCTCCATCCTACTCATTGGTCTTTTTGAACGGACTTGCTTCTCATCCATGCTACTGCTTGTTGATGATTCTGCAATTAACAAAGAAACAAATAAGAGCTTTGCATTAGAAGCAGGGCTACCAAATGCATATCATGGATACCAATGCATAAGGAATAGTTTGAGTCATGCCTTTGTTTTGAAATGATGGTTCGTTGCCATAGCCAAATTCATGCACGGATCTCCAAACATCCTGTGTAAAAGAAATAAACATCGAAAAAAATGTTAAAGAATGGAACTTGGCATTCTGACCAAAATGAAATCAAAGAGATGCATGGTGAATTTACCTTACCAAAGTAATCATTCATAATGTCAAAAAATGATTCCCCGAGCTCATCGTCTGGAGGTTGCAGAACATTGTGAAAAAACAAGTTTACTGAATCAAAATAAAACTGAGGACGGGGAGAATTGTGATCTCCATCAAATTTAATTATGTTTTTGTCTCCCTACAAACCATAAACAACCCATGTTTAGATCAAAAAAGTCAGACATACAAGAATGGGTAAGGTAACTAAGACGATAAAAGAAAGAGAGAATGTGATGTCTAAAATGGATTATTCGTATAAGAACCATAACATGTTCTGTTTGAGAAACTATCTAGAAGACATTTTAGAATTCTAAAGCAGCAAACATGCATAAAGTAACAGAGGCTTACGAAAATGACAACACTGTTTGATCAGAGTTGGAAGACAACTGTAGTTATGTAATCAGTTTAGTATAAGACTAATGTCCTTTGAGAAATTAATTAAAAAGAATTTTTTATTGATACGTGTAAAAATTTATTTTTCTAAAATTTTCAATGTGTTTTTTCATAATTACCTATAAAAGTGTTCTACTTTTAATTTCTTAATCATTTCTTGATTAGGAAGACCCTTGGTTTAATAAACAAAAAGGAAGCAGGAAGTAAAAATTCTTGGTGGAATATGTTTTAGTCCATCTAAATATAGAAATATTCCTTCTCTTAGTTCCTAAAAAAATCGGTCTTCTTTTGGTCCCTTAGTCCATGTCATGGACTACACAACAGATTTTCATAAATGAGACTAGAAGAAAAAAAGGGACTAAAAGCAAACATTGTCCTACTAAAACATATTTAAGCCAAATTCTTGCAAAACATATTTACCATATAAGCTTCAAATATACGATCTGAATGATGAGGACGAATAAAATCATCTTCAATGGCATGCCCAAGTAGAGCAGGAACAAAACAAGATTTTGCTACCTGCAATGCAAACAAATAACGAATGAATGCGGTGAAGGATATGAAAGTGTGAAAACCCAAAAGAAATTGAATATTGTAGATTTTCCCCGAATTTTTTTTTTCGCTCACTCCTTTAATAGAAAAAAAAAATGTTTCATAAGCACATAACAGAAAAATTCTACACGTTTTGAAGTCATTATTTGACATGTTCAATTCAAGAGAACAAAAAATTGTACACACCATTTCCTTTTCGGTCGTTTTGCCTTAGTCCTTCTATATTTCATGAATACTTTGAACTAACCAGCACAAGCATGAGCGACAAACTAAGTATACATTTATCCAAAAACAGAGAGAGAACAAAGACTCAATTTCAAGTTCAAGCTAAAAAATTAAATGTTTCTCAACCAAGCTGGGGTGGATTTGAACTAGAGTTATGCAAACAAATAAAGATAAAAGCAACGAAAGCTCACCAATTACTTTTCTGTCAAATCGATGATTATTTACATACAATGCACAAAGGAAAAAAGAATTAAAATTTTTCATTAAACAAAAAAATCAAGACAAAAAATAACCTTCAGTGTGTTCAAGTCCATTATGTCAAATTTTGCCTTCTTCTGGATTGCTTTTCGCATGTATTGAATTGCAAACTTCACCTGTAACATGAACCAATATAAATGAACTATTAATACATGGAAAAATTGTAGGGAAATTACTATCTATTCTTATAAGAGAGAAACCAGGGCTACGAAAAGTATTTCAAGCCCTATGTATTTAAAGATTCCTTTGAAGGGCTAAACATGCTCATATGTTGCAAACTTTTGATTACGTGTGGTTGGTAACAGACCATATACTAAGCCTGGATGTGATTTTCGTAACTCCAATGTGAATAAGCATTATAACATGAAATGAGATTATAGATTAATAGTTTTGGTTACATTACTTTAGTAGAAGTATTCTCATTTTCATCCGAAAAATGTAATACATTGTTACACTCACTGTGAATTTTGGCAGACGGACTCTGTATGTACCTACAAGTTCCATCATTAAATCAACCAAATCCGAGAAGGGACTGTCCAAAACCATCCCTGCAATTGAAGGATCCTCAGCTCCATACATAAGGCTGCAAGGAATGACATGATTAATGGAGAGAAGGAAAGTGATATATATACTGGTAAGACTGAATTGCGATACAATCAGGGAGTTTATACACTGACTTTAAGAATCAACTGCCATTATCATTAAAAGTCTCACGTCGACTAGAGATAAGGTCAATTTACAGACCATTCATTAATGTTTAGTCTAACGCTCTTTTACTAGTTAAGGTCATGTACGATTACCAATGCCATGATCATTAACAAATAAAAAGAAATTGTACTGAACTCTTTTTTCATATTTCATCTCAAGCCACACCAGCTCTTACTAAAAGAGTATGCCAAAGATAAGGTGAACTATGTGGTTTCTAATCTTTAACAAAGTAATCAACTTATTGACAATTAACTACAAGGTCAGACTTATAATGGACCATATACAACCCTATGTACAACCACTATCTATGAGACCTTTCTTTAACTTTATTTACAATGTAAGGTCGAATGAAGAAGTAGATGATGAAAAGTTACCAAGTCACAGCACCCATCGAGCGTCCCCATAAGCCAATCAAAGAGACATTTCCATCTGCCCGCAGATAGTTGACCACAGCCCTCAGATCATCCTTCTGAAAACACAAGAATGTTAAATAATATTCATAATGGAAAGGGCAACAAAGAAAATGGTATTAGTGCATATGCAAACTCACAATATAGTACAACCATAAACATTTCATTTACACTGTGATGTGTTGTAAGCAATTTTGAAAAAAATGAGGATCAGAAGTACCCTGCCTCTGGCACATGGTAAGTTTCATATTCTCTGCCAATGATACTCCAACATAAATGTTACTAAAAATAATTTGGACAGGTTGATAATATTTTTAGCATTGAACTTGAGTATACGCCAGTTTATTTGGTTTTCCTCTGCCCCTTTTTTCATTGGATTATCTTCCATTTTATCCACTTTTATTCAACTAGAACCTCTAACAGTCCTCTCTTCTCGTGATCAAGCCCTAGGTAAATTTTGTCAGTTTAATCGCATTAGGTGCTACTCTAACTTTGAAAACCTTTCATTCCATATATTAGTCTTTTTCTGATATACTTTTTCTTTTGGTCTCTTGGCCTTTTGACGCCCGTGATCGATATGGAGAAAATTAATCCCCATCAAAGACAGCAATAAAAGTAATTGTATCAATGATGATGATCCAATTAAATATGAGATGTTTCAAAGATCAAACAGTTAATGAGAAAGCACTTACTTCATTCCAACCTAGAGTGACATGCTCTCCTCCAGAGATTCCCGATCCTGAGAAATCCAGGGTAAAAACTGTAATATTTGAAGGAAGTAAAATTATAGCAGCTTCACTGGCATCAGCCCTGCATCCACTGCCATAAACATTGTACAAAATAAGCAAGACCGCATGAAACTGAAATAAATTAAATGTGAAGCACCAACCAGCAACCAACAGCAAAGAATACATTTATAGTGCTACATAAAAAAACTGAAAAAAATAAAAAAATAAACGTTTGAAAATGGAACTGTCTCTTTCAATCATGGAATTGCATGCTAGCCAAGTAAACCAACAAAGAAATGCACTTATCTCAGAATTACCTGTTTCCATGGCAATATATAACGCATGGAAGAGGCTTTCCATCGGGACTGACAATTGGCATGTAATGACTGCATTGAAGAATATCCCCATGGCTGTTTTTTATCTGCAGAATATCAAGTATTACATGAGAATCTGTTAATTCAAGTGATCAACTCAACCAAATAGAATGAGTTAAAAATTGATTTGGTACATAAAAAGAAGATCAAATACATTCATTTCATATGCTACAATAAACAGAGTAACATACTAATTTTTATAATTGGCTAACCCGTTCCTTCATTTTTCTGGAATCCTAGTCAAGAAATACTTTGAGACAGTTCTCCGAAAGAGCAATCAAATAAATTGGGATTAATGAAACTAACCTTCTTTCATGGTTAAACTTATGATTACAAAAGTGGAACTATTTAGACGAGCTTGTCCGTAAGTTCAAATTAGCTTATGAATAAGCAAACTTATAGAAGCTTTCTCCTGTAACTTCCCAAAAACTTTAATTTCATGTAAATAAACTAATTCTTAACTTGTGAAAAACTCAGTTTCATTGTTTCCTACACATATTTTTCTTTCCAAGAAGTTCTTATACAAAAGTTTGTCCAAACAAACCTTATGAAACTAGATAAATCAACTATCTCATGTATTTCCCAGAACCAATGCTTTACCAACATACTGAATTTATTCTTAACTGTACCTCCACATCCTTCCGTTGAAACCACTTTCCTTTTAGCATGAACTCATAATCCAATAAATCACTCTTTGGATCATATTCAGCTCTGCATACCAGAAACAGATACAGTCATATAACATAAATGTCACAATTACACTTAAAACATAAACAGAGCAAAAAATGACTATCTTATAGATAACAGAACTCAATGTCAATTCATCTTATAACATAATTGCAGAAAGATGACCTCAAGTATGTAGCTATTTTTAGAAGGGCATATCAGATATATCTTCAAAAATAGAAGAATGTTTTCTTTCATTGTAACTCGGGAAATATTTTAACTAACATGGTATTTTCATTTCCCTTACTT
>Ga0099823_1003529_pt1 | contig 14860 bp, 6 predicted proteins | sample CowpearedBW_FD_76831 | JGI IMG/M metagenome (GOLD analysis project Ga0099823, IMG submission 76831) | Root nodule microbial communities of legume samples collected from California, USA - Cow pea red BW | ecosystem: Host-associated > Plants > Roots > Nodule | place: USA: California | collected...
ATAAAGTACAAAAAAAGCAGGAAGATTTGAAGTACCAATAAAGAACACTTGAAGGACAAAAAGAATGTTCCTTTTTCTGATTGAATTATTGTCTATGCTCAAATTTTAAGTTTTTAAATAATTTCCTTTTGGGTTCTCTAGATGGACATATGTAATAATTTTTTGACATCATCTTTATCTTTTGTGATATACAATTTCTTTACACTATATCTGTACACTAATTTTCTTGCAAATGGGTAGTGTACCCAAATACATATTTATATTTATAAATTATTTTTGCTGATAATAAAAAAAGAAAGAGTATGCATGCATTGTAAGCATACAAAAATGAAGGTTTGGATTGATGTAGTGCATTGGTTTGATTTGCTTTTAATATACATAATGTATGGTGAAAGAGCATTGGTTGTTGTTGGTCTTTGATTTCTGATGTGCAGTATATAAGGTGTGGTCACACTCAACATATAAAGTACAAAAAAGCAGGAAGATTTGAAGTACCAATAAAGAACACTTGAAGGACAAAAAGAATGTTCCTTTTTCTAATTGAATTATTGTCTATGCTTAGATTTTAACTTTTTACTAATTTCCTTTTGGGTTCTCTAGATGGACATATGTAATAATTTTTTGGCATCATCTTTATCTTTTGTGATATACAATTTCTTTACACTATATTTGTACACTAATTTTCTTGCAAATGGGTAGTGTACCCAAATACATATTTATATTTATAAATTCTTTTTGTTGATAATAATAAAAAAAGTATGCATGTATTGTAAGCATACAAAAATGAAGGTTTGGATTGATGTAGTGCATTAGTTTAATTTGCTTTTAATATACCTAATGTACGGTTAAAGAGTATTGGTTAAACCCTAATCTAAGGTGTGGTTACACTCAGCACATAAAGTATAAGAAAGTAGGAAGGTTTGAATTACCAGTAAAGAACAATTGAAGAGACAAAGAGAATGTTCCTTTTTCTGATTCAATGTTTATCTATGTTCAAAATTTGAAGTTTGTTAATAGCTTCCTTTTAGATTCCAATGGACATATGTAAGATTTTTTAGACATCATCTTTATCTTTTGTAATATACAGTTTCTTTATACTGTTTTTGTACACTAATATTTTTGCAAATGGATTGATGTACCCCAAATATATATTTATATTTATAAATTCTTTCTATTGATAAAAAAACCAAGAGTACAGAGATATCATTATACTAAACATAAAACATAAATCAGATAATGACCGACTCTCACTAACTTAAAAATCCTCAAATTATAAAACACATTTAAATAATGTGATCAAGAAAGATATTGGATGGAATATCCTCCGTAAGGGGATTCACTGTCATGGATATTTATATCTTCTATGAAAATCTTTATATAATTATATAACTTATAATTCTTAATAAGTGAAGATAAAGAAGTAAGATAATAAAAAAAGAATAACAATCATATCTCGTGACAATCTTTGTGGTGATAGAAGGGCCTTGTCCCAATTTTTTTTTATACAAATTAATATATAATTAAAATTATTGTTTTTAAAACTTTAATATATTTTATATAATTTGCACCTAAAAAATGTTATACATCTCTATAATATTTTGACATCTCAAAATATTTATGAAAAATGGGTCACTCATCATATCAACTAATTAAAATATAAATACTCAATTAAAAATATATAAAATTTAAGAATTCAATAATTAAAAAAATCAATTAAAAAGTACTAAAATTAATATGAAACTTAAAACTCAATTAATCCCTTTATTTCAATAATAATATTCCTTATTATATGACATGTTGTCCCATCCCCAATTATGTTCTAAATAACTTCAAAAAGAAAAAAAAATGAAATAAATAAATAAACTTTTTTAAAGTGTACTTGTACAAAAGTACGGTTCCTAATTTGTTTTTGAAAAAGCTTGAAAAGTGATTTTTGAAGTTCCTTCTATTGAACAAGAGTCAATAGGATGCTCTTCCACCATTGTTCTCACCCTCCTATAATTGCCCACAACTTGTGAAAAAAGTACCAAATCAACATTTTCCTTCTTTAAAAGGATTGGGTTGGATTCATCATCGTAAACCCTCTCTTCTTTTCATAACTTTTCTCTTTAATAAATCATGTACCCCAAAACAATCATCATCAAAGTTTTACCAAGCAAATTCAAAAAAAAAACTTTTTTTAATATAATAAAAAATATAAAAAATTAAGAGTGTGAGGAATCAAGTTGGGGTGTCAATGGGCCAGAGAGAAACCATGGGCAACAAGGGCAGGTTCTTTGTCCCTCCCTTTTTACTACCTCTAATCATTAATAGATAACCCTAAACTAAAGCCAATGTCCCAAAAACTTTCTTCCCATTTCTACCTTTTCTTATCTTTGCACAATCCTTGCTTTTCAAGATATTTTTTAGTAAAATAACTTTATTGATAACTGCCTAATGAAACTTGCATAATATTAAGAATATAATTATGTTACATTGCGTTTAACATTCATCTAAAAGAGGTGGTGAGAAATCACAAGCTTTTAGTTTAATTACTGAAGAATATATTTTGGTTATCTAAACTACACTTGATTCTAATCCACGCTACTTAATATAAAAAGTTAGTGTTTCGATCCCAAATCTATTAAATGATCTCGTTTAGGGTCAATTATCATATATTTAAAGTATTATTCGTTTTGAAATGAAATATGTTACGATTTTATCTTTACAAAATGTCTTAAAAAATGAAAAAAAAATATTTAAACCGGTTAAAAAGCCTCAATTTTAAGTTTAAAAGATATTTCAAAAGATAAAATAAGTGTTTAAACCATTTAAAAATATTTATTTTTAAATGATGTGAGACAACTGCTAAAAATAATTAGTATTGGGAGGATATATATATATATATATATTTTGAGGTAATTGAAAATCTGTATATATGAGTTAAGTGAAGGAATGATGGAAATGAAGAAGGTGGGGTCCACGTGATGATTCAATGATTGAGTTCCGACATTTGAGATTTGGCTTTTGTTTGACGGGAACTCCTTTTTTTCTTTTATTGAAGATTGAAAATGAATGAATCTCATTAATTATTGGAATAAGAAGATAAATTCTAAAATTTTATCCACACCATACTTGTTAAATTTTACAAGTAATAATAATTATAATTGTGATGGGGCCAATAATTACAACGGGATCTAACTCAACCCTAGATTTACTAGAGAAGAAATTTGGAAAACTCACAAGAACTATAAATAGCAAAATTTTATGATAGATTATAGATAAGATTATTTTAATTTTATAGACAATATAAATGAGTTTTTCTTGCAAACCTTTCTCAATTTGATTCTCTCCTAGTTTTTCTCTTTTGCCTCTAATTTACATTGATTTTAACGTTTTAAAACATATAAAATCTTTTAATATATCAAAATTAACAAGACTTGAAGCATAAAACATGAATAATACTAACCAATCAGGAGAAAGAGTGGATTCAAATATTTTAGTTGCAAAATAAACAAATGGAGTGATTTGGTATAATAATTATAGTTACAAATAATAAATACTTGTTTTATATAAATAAAGTTCGTAATGAGTAAATGTCTCAAAATATAAATTGTAATTCAGATTGATAATGACTATAATTGTAGTATAAAATGATTTTCACTTTTATATTTAAAAAATATAAATATTTTATTTGCAAATAAAGATAACAACAAAAGAAGAAGAATCTAAGATGGTTGAGGAAAGAAAGGTTTGTGCTGGTTGCAAAAGTAGTGTGGAATGCACTTTCAAAGCAAAAAACAGAAAGAATAACATAAATGTATAATTATTAAAAAGAGTAAAAAAAGAAAGAATCTCGACATTAAAAATTAGATATTATAGTTTTTAAACAACTCATTCGTGTTCATTTATTTATATATAAACATGGAATGTACTTAGAATGTTGTGTGGCATTAAATTCAATCCAACACAAAAGATATTCATGCTATAATTCAATTAATAAAGAAGGAAAATGTTAGAGTTGGGAGTGGATCTTTATAATACTAACCAAAAGGGGAAAAAAAATTATTTATGATTGTTGTGTTGTTCATAGCAAATAGCATTTAATATGAAACTAGGAAATTTTCAGTTTTCAATTTCAAAGACATGGTCTATTGGTGTTTCACGATCTTGTTAAAAGCATAATCCACTTGTATAAACCAAAGATTAGTAAAGAAATTAAAAATAAAAGTAATTAAGAGTAAGAGAAAGTTATTATAGTAAGCGCAGAAGGAATATTCAGCTTTCCCAATGCGACAAAAATACCCTTGGAGTTGGGTTTATAAACTATTGGGCAGTTCAATAATTAGGATTTTGTTTCATAAATTAATCACTTCGTAATTAGTGAAGAGTACATGATAATTTTTGTTTATAAAACAAGATTAATATTAAACTACTGCCACTGAGCTTGACAAAAGTAGCCTTTTTTATTTGCTCCTAACAGACTTGTGTTATATTGGTGCCTTTTTAAATGGACCAACAAATATTTATATATTAGGTACACGTGTAATATAGATAATAATATTTTGAGTCTTCTTTTATTCACTTTTAATTTATCATTTTAATTATTTTTAGTTTATATTATATTATTAAAGAAAATTAAAATAAATAATTGAAAGATGATTAAAATAATAAAATAATAAATTAAAAATGAGTTTAAAAAAGTTAAAGTATTATTATCGTATATATATATATATAATCATTAATAAATAATGTAATATTATTATATGATTATATATATTTTTAGTTCACAATGGAAGTTTAGAATTTGTTTAAATTTTAAATTTTGATATATTTTAATTTTTAAATTTTAAAAAATAAATATGTATTATTCTTTTAATAGATTGGTATTGATGTTTTGGAAATGTTAAACTGTATTTTAAATTGACATTTGAATCATGTTAAAATGACATAAACAAATATGATATTATCAAGAAATTCATTTATACGTCAAGAAGATTTAATATAATTGAAATATGAGAATTACATTTATTTATTTTTAAAATTAAGACAAAAATACATCAAAATTGAGAAAAAATGGATTTTAATTTATAATTAAAGTTTAAAGACTAAAAATACATTTAACTTTTGTATTTTTTTTGAATATAAATTTATAAAATAAAAGTTTTTTTAATATTAAATATTAAAATTTAATTTACAGTACATTTTATTAAAATTTGTTTTTAAGAAATATTAAATTTATTTATGTTGTATACTTTATATGAATTTTACTTTAAAATCATTTTAATCAAATAGTATGTTTAAGAGAATTATTTTTCAATGATTTTATTTAAAATGGAAAAAATAAAGTTTGCATGATACAATCTAAAAAAACTATATGTAAAATTATAACAAAACACTACTAAAATAGATTTTCTTAAACAACCATTACCATCACAAATTTTACTATCATTGAAAAAAATACTAATAAAAAGGTGGAAATTAAAAAAAAAAAAAAAGAAATAAAGCAGAAGGCGAGTGTCGCGGGGAATGCAGTGTAGAGATTCCAATTCCACGCTATCCAACAAAAGAATATTACCACACTTTACACTGTTCCTTTTAATCAGTGTTTCTCTTTCCTTTCCTTTTTCTGCGCCTCCACCATAGGCGCATGTTAGTTCTCTTCCCTTTATACATATCACTTTTATATGTTTAAATTTCAATTAAAATTAATTGGAGCTACACAGGTAATTATTTATTTTTAATTAAAATAAAGTTTCAAACAGATTTTATTTTGAAAAAATAAAATAAAAGATGTGGATTTTCAACATAAATCGCAAGACAGTGTGAACAGTTCATGGACAACATGTTAACATTGACGTTATGTTTCATTGTTTTGTCGTATTGGACAGAAGAAAAAGAAATTACCGTGTAGTGTAGTGTAGCCCCCTGCACTGCAACTGCCATCTGAATTCTGATTATGCATGCATGGATAATTGTTCCTTTCACTTTTCTTTTATTGTACAAATCAAAATTGGAGAAGGGTATTTGCAATTGTAATTACAAACAAAAGGAGTTGGAATAAATAAACAAATAAGTTGTGGTTTTTATTTTTTTTATTTTTTACTGCATATATATGAAATAAAAGAGAGATAAAATTTGTTCTCCTTCTTCTTATTTGATTGAGTGGAAAGTAAAAGAAATAAGAGATATATCTCAATAACATGAATAATGAATATGATAAATAATTTTCTTTTAATCTTTATGTCAAAAATGAAGATTCCTCTTTCCTTTTTTGTCTACTTATATAGACAACACAGAAAAATGGTACTACCTTCTTTCTCCTTTTACTCTATAAAGTAATAAAGTTAATTTGGAATGAAATGAAGATTAAATGAATCTTGTATGAAGTAGTATTTTAAGAATATTAGTGAGGAGTAATTTTTATTAAAAACATGTTAAAAATTACAAAACACAACAAAAAAAGTTTATTATTTGTTTATGTATTTTTTACCTCTAATTTTAGGGAAACAATGAGTATGTACATAAGTTGCTTACAATTGTGGCTTGGTTGATATATAAATAAATAAATTCTAAAATGTAGGTTTCTTTTATGAAAAACTCGTCACAGAACTTCACGTTGCACCGCTGATGTGAAATTTCCTAATTTGTCTAGTCACTCAATTAAACAAAACAAATTCTGTGCATTTTGTGATTATAATTAATAACGCTGTGTATTAATTAAAGATATTATTATTTTTTTAAAATTCTAAATATTTTTTATATTGATTCAATTACTTCGTGATTATATGACAAATTTTAATAATTTAAAAAAATTAAAATATACTATATTTGAATTATTTGCAGTAAAATTAATTTCATTTTCAAATATTTTGTTTGAATAAAATAATTAAAATAATTAAATTTTTATTTTAAGATAAATTTCATATATATATATATACATAAAATTTATAAAAATATTTGTTAAATTTAAATATTAAAAACAATATTTAACGATTTAGTTTTTCAATATACATGTATGTATGCATAGAGAGGACGTGATTAATTATGAAAAACTTCAATTTTTTCTAACTAAATTTTAAATTGTTCTAATTATTTAAACTTATTTTTTAAAATTTTAAAATTTTAATTTCCTTTTAAATTTTTTATCAAATAATTTATTTTATTCAAATGTTTTTAAAATATTCAAATAAATAAATTATTCTCTTAGATTAAATCTTACAAATATACTATTAAAAAATAATTCCTCTACTCACATAATACGATTTTTAAGATAAACATTAAAGTTATATTTTAATAAAAACATATAAAATTTATTTTCCTACAACTTTTTCAATGAAAAAAAAACATAAATATAAAATAAATATTGATATATTTTACTTTTAGTACAATTTTAGTATATAAATTTTAATTTATTTAATTTTATTTAAACTACATTAATATTAATATTGGTATATAAGACAATTAAACATGTTTTTTTTAATAACTGTCGCATGTATTTATTAAAAGAAAGATTTATATTAACATAAAAAAACTTCATAAAAGGTAATTAGATATGAACATTAATGTTTTTATGATAATTAATAAAGATCATATATATATATATATTTCAAATATTAATTAAATTCAGACAAAATTAATAAAATTAAAACTTTTTTTTATTGAATTTATATACTTATTCTTGTTGTTCTCATTGTAGGTTATATAATGTTCTTTATCAGAGCTTCAGCTTCAGTTATACGTTTAGATGTTCTAAGGTTTATATCCTATAACATTACTAAACTTTCAAAAGGTATTTCAGTGAAATAGTTCCTTAACTCATTTTTTCAAGGAGTAACATACCTCAATAATTTAATAATTAACGAAAATAATGTCAATACTGTTACTTATAAATATAATTAATTTAAATGACAACGTCTAATCTATTCTTTCAAATTTATAATTATAATTTATGTATTAATGAAACTAAAGACATATTTATCGATAATTAACTTCCAAAACTATTTAAAACTTTGAAAGTAAAAAAAAATTAAACACATAGAACTAACCAACTAGAAAAATTATTGTCTATAAATTATTTTTTAGGCTAAATATTACTACTTTTGATCCTATTAGCATCCTAGAGAAAAACGGAGTGTGGAAGAATGATAAAAAATGATAAGAAACACATCATATCTACTCCAAACATTCTAGATCAGCGCTACTAAAGTAATTGATATAATATTTAATTACTATGAAAAGAAACTGATACATAAATATCTACATTATTACTTTTGTTGCTAGTTCAATACATGAAACATGCGATTTTTTTTTTCTTTTCTGCTAGTTGAGCATATGTAACATGTGATCTTTTTATTTACAACATAGTATGTATATTATTGATAACTATTGTTTGAAAATTAATGTGGCAAGCAATTTTTGAAAAATATTTTTCCTGCACTCGTTTTTATATATAAAATTGAAATAGGACATTTATGAAATTGTAAAAAATGAGTAATATCTACCAGAAAAGTTAGTTCATTAGCATAGAGAAACTTTTGCTGTCAATCACATTTAACCATAATCTATTACACAAATCTAACATCAAATTTATGCTTATTGTTAACATTAAGTTAGACTTATATACTAAACAATATATAAAATTATCATATCTCACTTAACTTAATCACAATTCAAAATCAAAGGGGTTCCTGCATTATTAAGCAAAGAAAGAGGCAAAGTCTAGCAAAATGGACCATTAGTTCATGAGCTGCAGATTGCAGATTGCAGATTGCAGAATGTGATTTGTTTCGTTGGTGATATTTGTTTTTCCCGAATTCTGAAAAAGTTACATTTTCAAGCCAAAAGCAAACAAAGGAGGAGACAATCCAACCACGTGACCTGTCCAAAAAAACTTACCTGCCTGCAACCAAATTTTCTTTTTCATCACCACATCCCATTCCCATAATTCTCATCTCTCTCTCTCTCATCAATCCCACACATCCCTTCACACTACAATCTCCTTTTTTTTTTCAAAGTTAAAATGCACCAACCATTTTTTCATCATTATAATAATTTTAGTTCGTTTATTTACTTTTATTCCTGAGAGATGTTTTTGGTCACTGGGTATAGCTGTGCATCTACATTTGTGTCCACCTTGGCATTTTGTTTTGTCCTCTGTTTGGTTCTTTCTTTGGTTGGGTTGTGAGCGTGCTCCATGCTCACCTCCTTTTTATGTTCTGCAACTGCAAAGGAGAGAAGATAATGGTAGTAGTGCCATCACCGGAAAAAAACAACGACACACTCACATGGAATTATTTGTGGGGGCTGTCCACACCTCATAGAATCCTCCAAAACCACCGTTCACAGATCTCAAGGATCTCACAGCTTCAGCCTTGAACTTGGGTTTTTCTTTTTTCTTTTTTTCACCAATAAAGTTGTGCTCTTTTTGGTGTTCTCAGTGCTCACTCCTCTTAGCTGGATTCAAATTCTCCATTGCCAAGTTGGTCCGTGGTGGTAGAAAAGGAAAAAAAAAACAATTTTGGCATCTGGGTTCCGTTTGGCTTTGTGTTCATTGAATTTGGTCTAGTGGAAGTTGCTGTTTTGGTGAGAGTGGGGTTGCTTTGTGGGGGAATCTGATTCCAGAGACTGGCTTTTTCTGTTTGGATAAGGTGATATAGACTGGACTTTCTTTGTGGGAATGGGGAGAGAAGGTGTTAATTATGGTGGCTTGGAGCACTGGTCAGTGGTTGTGTGAGGGAGACACAGTTGAGGAACTGATTTTAGAGTATGGAGCTTAGTAGTTTGGTTTTCTGGCTACTGGGGTTGCTGCTTTTGCAGTTGATGGAGATTTCTTCTGCTGCTCTTTCTCCATCTGGCATAAACTATGAAGGTTAATGTTCTTCATGGATTTTTTTTTTTTGTTTTGTTCATTGAGATCTTTGGTGAAACTTGTGAAGTGAAGGGTTGTGAATTGATGATTTAAGGCACACAAGTTGTGCATATTGACCAATTTAATTGTGCTGGAAACTAGTAGGCACGGTAGCTCGGTGGTTAAGGTTGATGTAATGATTCTATTTCTGTCGTGATTTTTCCGTTTTCATTTTCCTTGAGAATTTAACTGCTACCTAACTATCTATAACAAAATAGCAGCAGAGAGGTTCTTCTTCCTTTTTTCTAATAGGGTTTTTCTTTTTCTTCTTCTTCTTCTTCTTCCCCATACCTAGGGTGTTGTGGTGGGGTCTTCAGTTTCCTATTTTATTGTATTTTCTTGGCCGATCAATGCTCTTCTTATCTGTGTGCTGGAGGTAAAAGAGAATTTCGGATGAAACTTCTTACCCAATCTTCTGTTTGTTCCTTCAACAGTTGTAGCCCTGATGGCTATAAAGGGTGACTTGACTGATCCTCACAACGTTCTGGAAAATTGGGATTCTAGTTCTGTTGATCCATGTAGCTGGAGGATGGTTACGTGTTCCACTGATGGTTCCGTTTCTGTATTGTAAGTTGCTTGGCCTTTAAGTGAGTTCTAGAGTGATGAAGAAGTTTCACGAGGCGATGATTAGAAAGTGAACCCAACCAACTTTTGTTACTTTGATTTTCAACTAAAGGAGTTTTTTTTTTCTCTTATCAGGGGATTTCCGAGTCAGAACTTGTCTGGTACACTATCTCCCGGAATTGGAAACCTTACTAACTTGCAATCTGTGTAAGTCTGCTATTTTTGTTGAGTTTGGCATCAGTGTCTTTAAGTTCTTGTTGATCAACTCTATCCTTTCAGAAACTCATACTTCCCCCGAATTATATGCTGAATGAGTGAAAACAAAAATTTACAACTATGCTTTATTAATTATACACATGCAGGTTGCTTCAGAATAATGCCATTTCTGGTAGGATTCCTCCTTCAATAGGAAACTTGAAAAAGCTTCAGACACTTGATCTTTCCAATAATGCATTTAGCGGCGAGATACCCAGTTCTTTGGGAGGCCTCAAGAACCTGAATTATTTGTAAGTTACAGAAAGCATTTCTAAAGAACCTAATGGTTGCAGTGATTATGAGTTTGTTAATTGCTTAGCAGTGACTTATGAAATTGTATTTCTTACTCAATGTAAATTATATTGCATGCCAGGAGGTTAAACAATAACAGCCTTACAGGATCCTGTCCTCAGTCTCTTAGCAACATCGAAGGTCTAACCCTTGTGTAGGTCTTTCTTACCTTGCTACACCATTATTTTTCCTTTTTGCCTAATCATATTTGAGTTTTATCTTAGAAAACCAGGGACAGATTCAAAGCTTTGATTTCTATCTAAAAGACAGTTATGTTAACTCTTATGACTTGAATATGTACAGGGACCTCTCCTACAACAATCTGAGTGGTTCCTTGCCTAGAATATCGGCAAGAACATTAAAGTAAGTTCATTTCGGATTTCGTCATCTTTTTTTTCTTCTGTATTCAAGTTCAAAACAGGGCAGTGTAGTTTATCTCTTGCTCAATTATTTACTTCAGGATTGTGGGTAACCCTTTAATTTGTGGTCCAAAAGCAAACAACTGTTCTTCTGTTTTACCAGAGCCACTTTCCTTCCCTCCAGATGCACTAAGAGGTGTTAATCTATCATTGAACTCTGCTCTCACATTATTGTTTCTTTGAATAAATATATGGCATGCTTAGATATGGTGATTTGGTTTTCTAGGCCAATCAGATTCTGGTAAAAAAAGCCATCATGTGGCACTTGCTTTTGGTGCAAGCTTTGGTGCTGCATTTGTCATTGTGATTATAGTTGGGTTTCTTGTTTGGTGGCGATATAGACGCAACCAGCAGATATTCTTTGATGTTAACGGTTAGTACTCTCACTTTCCTTTTTATAATTCTTTTTCTTTTTATCTCTAATGCTCTATCAGTAAACCTTATGGCAAATTTGTAAAAAATCGTTTGCTCATCATTGTACTGTTGGAGCACACAATTGTTTAATGATATTTTTTCAAGGAATTCACATCTTAGATACTCGCTTCAATTCATGTTTGTTACGCTGGCAAAGTTAATTGACCCGCTTTTACCTAACACTAAGCGACGTTGCTTCCAAAGGACTTTTGTCTATTTCTGACCATTCAACATGTTGCACTTTTTCTTGATTGTTTATACTATTTTCCAACTACTCTAAGCTTATTAAATCAGCTGTAAGACTTATGCATATAATGAAATAGGTTTAAATCTCGATGGTGACCTTTTGCAACATGACCAACAACAGCTGTCATTGTTCTTAACTTGGAAAATTTGTTGAAAATCTTAGTTGAAAATTTTATCTGGTGTTATGCAAATTTTGTAATGAGTATTCTAGAAAAAAAAAATTGAGGATGAACAGTACAACTGTGGTATATTTAATGTGTAATTCATATAAGGATCACCTTCTTTGAAGGGAAGAGGAGCAGATAACATTAGCATATTGTGTACATTTTATAGTTCAACACAGTATCATTATAAAAATCCATTCCCCTAATGTGATATCAGCATATGTTGTGTTCCTATACCAAAATACTGTGCATGCTAGAACTTTTATTTCTTCTCCTTTGCTGATGTTCAATTAACACTTGTGTGTGTTTGTTATTTGGCAGAACATTATGATCCAGAGGTGCGTCTTGGTCATTTAAAAAGGTTTTCTTTCAAAGAGCTTCGAACTGCAACAGACCATTTCAACTCAAAGAACATTCTTGGAAGAGGTGGCTTTGGAATAGTCTACAAGGCGTGCTTAAATGATGGGTCTGTTGTGGCTGTTAAGAGGTTAAAGGACTACAATGCAGCTGGTGGTGAGATCCAATTTCAAACAGAAGTTGAGACAATCAGTTTGGCTGTCCACCGGAATCTTCTCAGGCTTTCAGGGTTTTGCAGCACTCAGCATGAAAGGCTCCTCGTTTATCCATATATGTCTAATGGAAGTGTAGCCTCTAGATTAAAAGGTTAGATCTGAACTTTACGGTCTGTTATTTACTGTTGGAAGTCTCACGTCAACTAGAGATAAAGACTAATTAGACTTAAAGTCAACTTCTCAACATTTACATAACCGGTATACTAATAACTGGCTGGACTCACAATGTTCAACCTGTTTTATGTCAACTGACAGTAATCTGTTGTATGATCATTTGAATATTACATTCAGATAACCTTGTGTAGGTATTTAGATTATGTTAACTGGCCACTTTTGTTAATACTAATACACAACTAGCCCTTTTGTGCTGAGTTACTATTATTCAGTCACAAAACCTATTACCTTCTGTTCTTAGCTCTCACTTATAGGTAGGGGTAATAATTATAATTCAATTCCGCAAGATCATTTTAAACTTATTTGTTTTTGGTTTTGGATTTATGCACCAGATCATATCCATGGCCATCCGGCGTTAGATTGGAGTAGGCGGAAGAGAATAGCTTTAGGTACAGCAAGAGGGTTGGTTTACTTGCATGAACAATGTGATCCTAAGATTATTCACCGTGATGTGAAAGCAGCTAACATATTGCTAGATGAAGACTTTGAAGCTGTTGTTGGTGATTTTGGTTTAGCCAAGCTTCTGGATCACAGAGACTCCCATGTGACCACTGCTGTGCGTGGCACTGTTGGTCACATTGCTCCAGAGTATCTATCCACTGGCCAATCATCAGAAAAGACTGATGTGTTTGGGTTTGGAATCTTGCTGCTTGAACTGATCACAGGTCACAAGGCTCTAGATTTTGGGCGAGCAGCGAACCAGAAAGGTGTAATGCTTGATTGGGTAAGCTGTCCACACACTTTCACTCTTTTCAACATTCTCTTTTCTTCTTCAGTTAGCATATCACTCTTTTACAAGTTTTAGAATGTAGTTATTCCCACAACTTACAATGAATGATTTGTTGGCACTTGGAGCAACTTTCTTTTTATATGTATAACTTGTCTTCCTAGAAATTTTAATGGAAAAAGTACTTGAGTAGCTTCTTAAACAGTAGTTAGTATTAGTAAACCAGTTTGGTTGACATTAATACTTACCAGGTCTGATTCTAAGCAACTAAAAGTGAAATGTTTTTATTGGGAAAGAAAACATTAACTCCATCATAAATACAAAAGGTATGAGATAAATGTTATTATTTAATAAAAACCTTACATTTTGAGATGCTTAAACTCAGCCTTTTAAGTGTATTGATTAGAAAGCAACATTTTAGCTTAACTAATGGTATTGAATTGAATTTCTATGAATGCAACTGGATTAAGAAAACAGTGAGAGTTTTACCCTTAATGATCCTAAAAATCAAGGTGACATTAAACCTCCAAAATATTCATCAGGGTTGATTGGTGCTGACAAAAATGCTAAAAGAATTGACCACTTCAACTGAAAGTTATTCATTCTCTCTTGTTCTTGGTAAATGGGTGTAAAAGATAAATTTGTGTCCTGAAAAACCATTCTTTTGTTTAATGTGAATGAAACAACTTTCAGGTTAAGAAGCTCCATCAGGATGGAAGATTAAGTCAAATGGTGGACAAAGATCTAAAGGGAAACTTTGATATGATTGAGTTAGAAGAAATGGTTCAGGTTGCACTCTTGTGCACACAATTCAATCCTTCACACCGCCCCAAGATGTCAGAAGTGTTAAAGATGTTGGAAGGGGATGGCTTGGCTGAGAGATGGGAGGCCTCACAGAGGATTGAAACACCGAGGTTTCGGTCTTGTGAGCCTCAAAGATATTCAGATTTAATAGAGGAATCTTCACTCATAATTGAAGCCATGGAGCTTTCTGGCCCTAGGTGACAAGCATCTTGGTTTTCCACTATAGCTCCCTGTTTAAAAGATGTAGTTTAAATGCTAAAAATGACATTCTCATTAGTGTCAATAGCTATGTAATGCACGTATTCATCTGTAAAAAGAAAAAAAAAAAATAGAAAATAATG
>Ga0099823_1003533_pt1 | contig 14855 bp, 18 predicted proteins | sample CowpearedBW_FD_76831 | JGI IMG/M metagenome (GOLD analysis project Ga0099823, IMG submission 76831) | Root nodule microbial communities of legume samples collected from California, USA - Cow pea red BW | ecosystem: Host-associated > Plants > Roots > Nodule | place: USA: California | collected...
AGACTCCGAATCCATTTATCATTAACTTGCGATGAAATATGAGGGACATCCTTAAGAAACAACTTTAAATCACTTTTTGCAATAATTCATTAATTCTATTTGACCTGGTTACAGTACTGATATATTTTAATATTTCTTATAAAAATTACAATAGTTTATAATTACTTATATATTATATGATTTCTAAATAGTTTACAAGGTTGTCTTTCAACTAGAAGATATGTTAAAAAATATGGATTATTAAATGGTCAAAAACATGTTTTAGGATACTAAAAATAACTCTCATAAGCTTTATATATAAATTACGTGTAGGTTACAACTCAAAGATTGAACAATACCTTAGAATACTGTGTTTCATAATCACGCACAAAAAGTTATGGAAGGTGTTTGTATGCGTGGCTTCTCTCATGTCGCATCTGAATGAAGAATTTACCTGACATAGTTGTTAAATAATTTCCTTATTCAGTTAAATAGTTTTTCATTTTGTGCTCAGTTATATGGGTTTTTTTTACACCCATAATAATAATAATAATAATAATAATAATAATAATAATTATTATTATTATTATTATTATTATTATTATTATTATTATAATAATAATAGAGTTTCAACTATTTAAAAAAATTAAAAAATGAGAGATAACTTATATAAAAATAAAATAGTCTAATAAAAATTAATTTTTGTATTTCTAAAAGAAAAAACTAAAACTAAAAAATAATGAGAGGTAATGTCAAATAGATATATAAAAAAAAATTAGTGTGAAAAGTAACATTCTCTTAAGTTTTTCTTTGAAACTTTACAATATTATTAAAAAAAAATTACAAAAACAGTTGTAAGTCTTTTGTAGACTACAAAAACAAAATATAATAATAGATTCATATGTTTATTTTGTTATACTACTTGTTAGGTCTATAGATCTGGGTTTCATTAAAAAGATATAACACCAATGAGACCTGAGTCCAATCACATAAAACATTGACACCACTCTCAATCCAAAATCTTAATCCAATAGATTTATGGATCTTGATCTTTATATGATACTCAACTTTTTCATTTCTAGTCAATGTGAGACTTAAATTCATACTTGGATTTCTAACAACCTGTATACATATGTATTCAAGTTGTTGAGTCTAATAATCTCTGGATAATTTTCAAAAGAATATTCCAAACATGTGATGCACTAATTGCCCACACATGCATATATGTATCATCATCACAAAATACATTCCCTGCAAAGGAGCAAATAATCTCATAAATAAGATTTGTCTCATCTAACTATAACATGCATACACACATATCATCCCAAGAGGATAACTTTTCTTATTATCACTGATATAAGTAGAATGCATCAAAGGAGTTTCTGAAACGTTTATTCCATCACGATAGTCAAATCAAATCCAACTCGATAACAGAAGACTATATAGATGGTGGATAAGGTTCTCAAACCCGCATATATGCACGTCACTTTGAAATAACAAGCACTTATATATAGGCTTCAATTTAGTAAGGAGATGAATTTAGTAAAAATAGATACATAAAACCAAGCCATTTGCATAATGATTCTGTGATGAGTTATGAAGGTAGTGATTACATGAAAATGTGGAGGCGTAAAATTATTGACCATAACCAAAAAAGAGAAGCAGCAGAAAAGGAAGTGTTATGGTGAATTTCCCTTGTTGTTTATAGTTAGGTCAAAAACAGTACGACCATGAAAATCGGTGGATTCCCAGACCCACATGCCACTATCCACTGATAGATATATGTTATCCAAAGACCATGAAATTATGACGATAAACGATATCAACCACATAAACCCTATGGTTTCTGTCACTAAGAATGTTGCTATTTAGTAGTGGTTCTTCTTTATAAGATGCTGACCCTGATTCAAATCAATTGTCAATGGTATTTAAAGGTTGAAAGTGTACGTGATTATTGTACATGGACCATTGCATGAGCAGAAACTTACATAGTGTATGGCGTGGCCGACCTTATATCCTATGCCACAAACTATTATATTTTCAGGATTTCACTTCAGAATAACCAAACTGTTCAGAACCCTCACCTTCCACTACTTTTCAAATTTCACATGGAGTACAAACTGCCATTCATACTTAGTTCTAGAAGACATTTATATTTCATAAATTGTTATTATTATTGCATAAATTAAGTATATATTCATATACTTAATGCATGTTTGTGTTTATTATATGAAAATGAGAATATCAAATCAGCAATATAAAATGGTTTAGATAACAAGAGGAATTAAAGTTATATATCAATTAAAAAGGTTATGCTAGTTCTCAAAGTATATATCAATTTGTATTAATTAAATATAATGAATTAAATGTGTTCCTCTTATTTGATATAAGAGTAGCTTTTCCTTTTAATTTGTCTCTTGCCTATAGGTTGGAGATTTCATATTGACTAAAGATAAGACAATTTCATAACATATAAGTGGATGTAAATATCATTTTATAAGCTGATTTTGTAAGGTTTAGTTAGGTTTAAAGTTTATTTCTTAACATGGTATGAGTTAGAGCCTATCCTATAAAAAATTGTTGTTTTTTGGTATATTGTTTCACTCACTATCGGACTACTCATTTAATGTTTAGTCTCATATTCAATATGTATATGTCTCAGTATTAGAGTGTGTTGGAGATCTCATATCAACTAAAAATAAAGTGATTTCATAATATATAAATGTGTTTAAACATCATCTTAAAAGCTGGTTTTATAAAATTGAGTGAGACTTAAAATTTAATTTCTAACACCATATGCATGAACTCCCTCCTAAAGCACAAGCACGTGTTCTAAAATAGATGCTGGTTTTTTTTTTTTGGACAAATGGTACTTTTTAAGGTAGATTAGTAAACATAATACAAGAAACCTATATAGATGCAAGTAACTCAGAATAACCTTATACTAATAGAGTTTTTTATATTTTGTGGGACCTTTTTGTGTTCCTTTTCTTTTATAAAGTTTAGCAAAAACGGATTTTTTTTTATTAATAAGGGAAGTTGTTTTTTTTTCTTCTTGCAATTTAAAACCTCCCTTAATTCTCAGTGGTTGCATAGTACACCATCTGAATCAGGAGGAGACATACAATGGGTTAGAACCAACCACTAAACCTCCTTTCCTTTATAGTAACTCAGATATAGCTCCATTATTCAAAGCTTTAAGCCTTTATTTATTTATTATTAATAACATTAACTTTATTTTAGTAATAACAACAGTATATCCAAATTGTTTTTGGTGGGTTCCAATAATTAGCTACCTTGGAGAATATTGGTTCTGAAAGTGTATGGTAGCTTTCTTGTAGGGTTGCTTGTTTTTTAAATCTTTTTCTTTCTAATTCCTCATTTACAAAAAAACACTCATTCTGCCAACTCCAAATAGAGTAAGGCCTATCTCAACCTAAGGTCTAGGTTTGATATGCGCTGGTCGTGATCTTTAACATATATACTATAAAGTATGACAAAATATGGTTGATGTATTAATTGTAACCATAAAAATCTTGGGCATTTTCGCATCACTACTATGATTTTTTTTTTCGTTTTGTCATATTTATCAGAAGAACATCTGACACTAGTTTGTATAGTTTGCATAATACTATAGCAAGCAAATGCGCTGTGGGACCCTTCAACTCCAAATATTGCCACTAGTGGAGTATTTTTTTTCTTTTTGTCTTGAATTTTCCTATGTAAGACTTTGACTAAACCCATGATTCTCTTTGCGTGCCGACAAAATACAAAGAATGGAATAGTACCTGTCAGATTTGGTGTCCAATTGACGTTTTCCAAGTACAAGATTAGGGATTAGTGGCTCAAGTAGTTTGTTCTCTGTCAAAGAGTTGATTGATCCACCTTTGTGATCTTTTCAATAATATCTTCCATACACACAAGAATCAAGCGTGTAACTAAAATCACTATCAATTTTGGGTATAAAAAAATGTTAATGTTACTGATTGAACATACGATATTAAATTACAAGAAGCTGACAAATTTCTTCCATTTACCATGTACACAACAGATTCACTTTTCCTTGTTCTTGCTTAAAGGGGAACTCGTAGGAAATATGAGGCTCGTGTTTCTCTTAGGTTCAATAGTGATCATGAGATTGGCATCTAAGATTTTATATTAGCTATTCAAATTCCTTACTAAGACTTATGATAATGTACTAACTACTTTCCAAAACTAATCTATTACCAAATCCCTTTAGATCTTCCCAATTAGAGTACCTGGAACATAAACATTAGCATGTGTTAATAAAAACAGTTATGATCCGATTTTGAAACAAGGTGTTTATGTTCATGAAGTGGCATTAACCTGCCATACGATTTTGATTGGAACCTTGTTTTCAGCAATTGAGACCAGTGAGAGGTTGAGCTTCTTTGGAATAGCCACTAGTTTGGTCCTTTACCTCACAAAGGTTATGCATCAAGACCTCAAGACAGCAGCAAAAAATGTGAACTACTGGTCTGGTGTCACAACTTTGATGCCACTGTTTGGTGGATTCATAGCTGATTCATACATGGGTCGTTACAACACTGTTCTGGCATCAAGCATTTTCTATCTCATGGTAAGCTCATTCGATATTCAATTACAACTTACTGTTACACACTACATTATTTTCTGTGTATGTACGTTCTAACTATAGACTCTTGTTCTTATGGATAAAAATAAATGAAATACAGGGTTTGATTCTCCTTACATTGTCTTGGTTCCTCCCAAGCTTAAAGCCATGCGATGACACAGGCCTATGCACAAAACCAAGGAGAATTCATGAAGTGGTTTTCTTCCTGGCCATTTACTTGGTATCTTTTGGTACTGGAGGGCACAAACCCTCATTGGAGAGCTTTGGAGCTGACCAATTTGATGAGGATCATGATGAAGAAAGGAGGCAAAAAATGTCCTTTTTCAATTGGTGGAACTGTGCACTATGCACTGGACTTATTCTGGGAGTTACCCTCATTGTTTACATACAAGACAACATAAACTGGGGAGCTGCTGATATTATCTTCACGGTGATCATGGTTCTTTCACTGATCGTCTTCATATTAGGAAGGCCATTTTATCGTTATAGGGTACCTACTGGGAGTCCCTTGACTCCAATGTTGCAGGTTCTTGTTGCTTCCTTTTCCAAAAGAAAGCTTCCACACCCTTCTGATCCTGCTCAATTGTACGAGGTTCCAAAATCTATTGGCAACAACAAAAGATTTCTGTGTCACACTAACAAACTGAAGTAAGTATCGTGACTTGTTCTGTTCTCCTGAATGCAGCCAAAATATGTCACTTTCTTGACACTATGATGCAGTGATCAATTTTGATGCACAGTCAAATAGTCAACTGATAAGTAACTACAAAATCAATGATCATATTATGCATAACAATAGTGTAACATAAGAATGTTCTAATTAATATGATTTGTTCTGCAACATAGAACAGACCTGATATGTTATGTTTTGTCCCATTTTATCCTGTACGCTAATTTATTTTATGTTAACACATGATTCGTTATTGATATAATTTGATTTCAGATTTCTTGACAAGGCAGCGATTCTTGTGAATGATGGTAGTTTCGGAGAGAAGCAGAGTCCATGGAATCTGGCAACGGTAACAAAGGTCGAAGAAGTGAAGCTTATTATCAACATGATTCCCATTTGGGTATCTACCATACCATTCGGCATATGTGTGGCACAAACTGCTACATTCTTCGTGAAACAAGGAACCACATTGAACAGAAAGATAGGTAACGGGTTTGAGATTCCTCCGGCTTCAATCTTCACAGTTTCTGCGTTGGGAATGGTAGTTTCTGTGGCGATATATGACAAGATTCTTGTGCCGGTGTTACGAAGAGTGACACAAAACGAGAGAGGAATCAACATTCTTCAGAGGATCGGTTTTGGAATGCTCTTCTGCATTGGTACAATGATAGTAGCAGCATTGGTGGAGAGAAAGAGGCTGGAAGCTGTTGAGAGGGATCCCTTGAAGGGTTCATTGACAATGAGTATCTTCTGGTTGGCACCACAGTTTCTGATCATTGGTTTTGGAGATGGATTTACTCTTGTGGGTTTGCAAGAGTACTTTTATGACCAAGTTCCTGACTCAATGAGAAGCCTAGGCATAGCATTTTACCTTAGTGTAATTGGTGCAGCAAGTTTCCTAAGTAGCGTGCTTATAACAGTGGTTGACCACATGACAGAGAAGAATGGGAAGAGTTGGTTTGGGAAGGATTTGAATAGTAGTCGATTGGACAAATTCTATTGGGTATTGGCAGCCATGAGCACACTCAACTTGTTCTTGTTTGCGTTTCTTGCAAGTCGATATTCCTACAAAAGGGTGCAAAAGGTAGCTGTGGCTGATTGCTATGAAGACAAAAGTGATTATGAGAGTGTGGAAACCAAGGTTTAGGGTTATTTTAGGTTTAATTACTAAGAATGTTGTAATCTACAACAAATATATTGTCACATCTCTTTGCAGCTTATATTTCTGCTTCTTACTGTTCTATGTTACTCTTCCATCCTTTGATGTCAAGACCCTGTAAATGCTGATGTAACTTCGTGAACAGTGCATTTTCGCATGATTTCTGAAAGTCAGTCTTACATCTTATGTTAATTTTTGTACGATAATGATACTTTAACCCACTTTTTTTTATCCATTTTTAATTTATCACTCTTATTACTTTTAGATCATCACATCATATCACTACAAAAAATTAAAATAAATGATCTAAGGATGATGAGAATGATGAATTAAAAATAAGTCAAAAAATATGGGTTAAAATATCATTTTTCAATTTTGTAACGGGCATGCCACTCACACTTCACTCTTTCTTGTTCTTTAAGTTAAAGGATAAAATTATATCTCTAATAGTTCAAGATTTCACCTTAACTATAAATGTAACTAAACTATAGTATGTAATAAATAGACGTAAATTTCACATTACAAAATTAATTTTATGATATTAAATTAGAGTTGAAATTTATTTTATGGAATAATGTTAAGTTTATCAAATATTGAACTTATATCACTACACCCAAAAATAAAAAGAAAAGAAAAAGTCTTCAAATGGTTGGTTTTCTTACGAAAGAAGAGACTGAAAAATGGGAATGGTATCTTAGATTTTCAACAAGAATTTTCTATCTTTTTCCAATCCAAGTTAAAATTAACGGAAACTGAAACTGTCACATCAATGAATTGAGCTGAAGTTGTAGGCAGAGCTTCTAATTTGGGCTAGTTAAAGTGACCTATCACTAGTTTAACACATCTTTTGGGTTGGACCAGCAATTCATTTATAACGAAATTGGGTATCGCTATTTCCAGTCTCCTCAGTTGCTATTTATACCTCCATCAATAAATAAAACGCTGTCATTGACCACCGCCGTGGGTTTTATTATGCTTTTTTTATTAAGGCCTAAAATGAAGAAAAAGAAAAACAGATAAGAGTAAATAAAGTTTATACAATTAAACCTCTGTAATTATTGTTTGAAAAAAACTAATCAAAATAAATATCGAATACCACAGTTATCTAATACCTCCTCCAAATTAAATATATTAAGCTATTACAAATAAGGTAAATTCTTCCTCCACCTCCATAACTTTCTTCTTGCACTCTTATAATATTTTTTTTTTTCATTTTACCCTTTTCAAATTATACAATCTAAAAAATATTTCTTTGAAAAAAATTATTTAGGGATTCAAAATCCAAAAGTCATTTAAAGATTACACAATTTGGAAGACGTTTTTCACTTCCCTATTATATAATCTGGAAAATCATTTTTTGACTATTAAATTTTGATAATTTTTTCTTATCACCTTAGGTGATATTTTCTAAGTGATTTTCTATTTTTTTTTCATTCTCAATAATCAAAAACTACTTAGAAAATGACACATCATATTGTAAGAAAAAGTTATCAAAATTTAGTAGTCAAAATATAATTGTCCTATATAATCCGAAACTTTCTCTTTCTAAGAAAAAAAACTTCCAAATTGCATGTCATGTTTGACTTTCATATTGCACAATACGAAAGTCAAAAAAAAGCTTCTAAATTGTACAATTCAAAAAAATAAATGAAAAAAAAATCTAAATGTGCAAGAACAAAATTAAGAAACTACCTACAAATAAAATGTTTTAGTCACAATAATAACTAATCCTAACGTATTGTGGGCTCAAAGCCCAACATCACTGTTAGCCGAAAGAAGTTTTGGTTTCTTTAAAAACAAAAATCATGTACATCTTCACTTGATTCAGCCATGTATCAAAAGTTTCATAAACAAAAAGTGTTGGTTGTTGCTACTTGCACCTTCATGTTTTCTTAGTACACCTCCATATTCTATGAAATATAAGTTACACCCTTAATGAGATAAATAGAAAAAGGAGTGTGTTTCATATTATTGAATTTGGTTTAGAGCAAAGGCGTGGTTTGGGTTTTGGTGGTGGCTAGTGGTATTGAGTGGTGGTTATTAATGATGGTAGAAGGTGGTTATGTATTCGGTGTGAAGTTTAAATTCTCTATTGGATTTTTTTGTGTTATTATATATTATGCTGGTGTTCTAATTTTTTTTAATATATTTTAAAACTTCAAAATAAGTGATCATTAATATATTTTGAAAGCACATCAAAAGAACAATATAGAAAAATACAGCAGAAAATCCAAATTCTTTATTGTGGGTAAGTTGTTGTTTTTTTTTTTTTAATTTAAGTTATGAATTGTGCAATCTATAAATCTTCTAAATTACACAATCTAGAATGATGAAGTGATATTTTTGTTTTGTATTATGAATTGTACAATCTAAAATGTAAAATTAATATTTTAAAATTCGAAATGTTAATGTTATATTTTAGATTGTACAATCCAGAATGTAAATTTTGGATTGTATAATTTGAAATGCAAATTTCTTTGATTCTTTCACATGCAAATCACTTTAGAGAGATGGAATATTGGACCAAAATATTTGATGAGGTAGAAAAGTTCTCAGACATGGAAGAGTTTAATATAATGATGTATGTGAAAAATAAAGATAAATTGGCTGGAGGAGATTGTCTTGTGCCTTTTACAATTGATGAGGTAAGTAAACTTTAATTCATTTGCGTTAAAAGATTCAAGATATGACATATATTTATGTTATAATGTATTTGTGTATATATTTGTGACGCAAGTTACTTTAGTCGGTGCGTAGTATGACCTTTGGAATTGGCTTTGTAATAGTCATTTTTAGGTCTAACATAAAAATGGATAATAAGGAAGGAAAACATATGTGTTGTTAGGTTGTGAAATGAGTGGTAAGTACATGAAAGACAAACAAGATTTGGAGGTCACTATAACTAACACAAGAAAATGTGATTGTCCCTTTATATTATGAGATAAACATGTTTGCAATGGATAAGATTGGGTTTTGCAGGTATTATGTGGCAATCATAACAACAAATTTTGATGATAGATTAGTTGGTCATCCCTATGCAAACAAATTGAAACCAAATGAGCATTCCATATTTATTGACATGGCCAAGAGTCTAGTGAAGTTGACAAACATATTACTTAATTTAAAAGAGAACAATGAGGAAAATATGATAATAATCAAGCAAGTATACAACGTTTTATATGTATACAAGAGATCACAAAGAGGATCTAGAACTAAAATGCAATAATTAATGTTGTTGTTGGAAATGTGATAATTATATTCATTAAAGTAGGTTTAATGAGTCTTCACAATGGATTTTTTCGAGACGAACCCCAATTCACTAAAATTTCTAAATGTTTTCAACATTGAATTATTGATGGAAATACTAATAAACATATGTTACCTTTGCTTTATATTCACTAGAGTAGGTTTAATGAGTCTTCACAATGGATTTTTTTGGGACGAACCCCGATTCACTGAAATTTCTAAATGTTTTCAACATTGTATTATTGATGGAAATACTAATAAACATATGCTACCTTTGCTTGATATTATTGGTGTGATGTCCACATGATTAACTTTCTTGTTGCTTTTATGTTATTGAAACTAAATGAGAAAATAACTTCATTTGAACTCTTGAAAGACTTAGAGTTATTTTTTTTATTTGAATGTATTTCCTCGAGTCGTTGTTATTTTCAGAGACCTTATTTTAATAAATGCAATGAAATTTCACATATTAATAAGAATGTTAAAGCAAAATGAAAAATATTAATAGATTATGTGGAGGCTTAGAACATTGATATGGATGCTTAAGGATTTGTTGTAGATTGTGTTGATTCAAATGCAATAGACAAATATATAAAATGCTTTGAAGTTGTTTGTTCATTATGACATTTTTTTAACACGTAAATGGTGTATGAGTAATTTCATACAAACAAAAAATTGTAAAGCTAAACAAAGAACAATCAGTAGGTCCTCTAGAGAATTCATCTTGCATATGAACTCCATCTTCACTTGCATCCTTCATACCATTCTCATTCTTCTAATGTTTGTCTTAGCTTTTTGCATATTATAAAACAATTATATTTCAGATTCCAGAATCCTTGATATATTTGAAAAACTTAAAAAATTCTGAATTCTAAAACACCCATTTTTGAACCACCATAACTAACATCAAATTGGAAGAAATTTTGAACACAAACCTCTTCAATCGGTTCGGATATGCAACTCACTTCCTAGCAAGGAAAAAAACCGAATAATGTTTCTTGAAAGTTTCTCACAAAACGATGGAGGTCAATAAAAAAGAAAGGGTGCACCAGTGGTACAAAAGAAAAAGAAAAAGAATGAAGTGGGAGATATTTTAGGTGTTTTTCTTTTTAATTTTTTTTATTAAGAGTAAAATGATCATTTCAGCATGCCTATTGGGGTGCAGCAAGAAAACATGAATGTAGGAAGCAATGGTCCAAAGTCATTGTTTTGTATCTAACGTGACAATGTAAATCATATAAACAGAAAAGGCTAAAAAAACTCAACTAAAAAGGAAATTAAACTAGAACTATCTCATGTTACAGTGGTTAATTTTCTAACAAATAACTATAATCATTATGAATTTTTGTTCTGTAGAATGTCCAATAGTTGTACTCATCAATAATAATCAATTGATTCATATATTAGGTATCGTGCATGAGCTGGTGATCTTGCAATATAATGCTTTTCATGTTGTGACAAAGTGATATTGATGGTGAGAGAGAAAGATAACGTGTGAAAAAGAACTCATTATTAGTCTTACAGAGAAGATTGATATATGTGTTTACACATAGGACAAAGACTCCTTTATAAAGGAGAAAAGAAAAGCAACAGAAAAAACAAAATTAGTTTGAGGAGTTGTCGCTTGACTATAAGGATTCGTTGTTGATCGTGATAGTAGAATTATTAATATCTTTCATATCAGTATTATTCTGAGACCCCCCCCCCCGCAAGCTGGCAGTAAATATTGAGTGCCCAGCTTGGAACATAAAGTGGAGAAAGTAGCTGGAGGTAAAGCTTTGATTAGAATGTTAGCGAGTTGCATGTGGGTTTGAATAGGGAGAAGTTTGACGATACCCTATTGAATTTTATCTCTGATAGTGTGACAATCAATTTTTATATGTTTAGTACGTTCATGGAGAACTTGATTAGAGGCTATTTTGATTGCTGAAAGATTGTCACAATAGATGACAACAGGTTGAAGATGAGAGATGGACAAATCCTTCATGAGATTGGTCAACCACTAGATTTCACAGACAGTTTGAGCAAGAGCTCTATACTCAGCCTCATATGAGCTTTTGGAAATAGTGGACTGCTTCTTGGATCTCTAGCAGATGGAAGAATCTCCTAGATAGATGATATAACATGTGATAGATCTTCTTGTATCAATGCAAGCAGCCTAGTCCGAGTCACTGTAAGCTTTGAGCTTGAAATCACTGTTAGCAGAAAGAAATAGGCCTTGTCCAGCAGTACATTTGAGATAACAAAGAATACGAGAAGCTGCTTGTTAATGTGCTTTAGTGGTTGTTGAAATATACTGACTCAAAGTGTTAACCGCATATGTAATATCGGGTCTAGTATTTGTTAGATAAATTAATTTACTTATAAGCTTTCTATAATGGGTTGGATTTTCAAGTTGTTCTCCCTCTATGGTTAATTTTGTAGAAAAGTTCATAGGTGTACTGACAGGAGATTATTCAAGCATACTCATTTCATCTAACAGATCCAAAGTGTATTTCCTTTGAGATAAATGAATACCTTTACTATTTCTAGCAACCTCAAATCCAAGAAAGTAGGTTAAGTCCCCATTATTCTTTATTTTAAAGGCATTATCAAGCATTGTAGTAGTATCATGAATGGCATCTATATCATTTCCAGTTAATATAATATCATCAACATAGACAAGTAAAATGGTAATTTTATTATGAACATGCTTGACAAATAATGAATGATCAGCTAAGGTCTGTTTAAAATCATGCATGAGGAGAAAGGAAGAGAGCTTGACATACCATTGCCGGCTAGCTTGTTTTAATCCGTATAAAGATTTATTCAACAAGCAAACTTGATTTTCTCCTTTAATTTTCTTTCCCAGAGGTAATTGCATATATATGACTTCATTTAAATCACCATGCAAGAAGGCATTATTTACATCTAGTTGTTTTAATTGCCAATTTTTCATAACAACAACAAATAAAATAAACCTTACAGTGGTGAGCTTTGCAATAGGAGCAAAAGTGTCAAGATAGTCCATACCTTCCAATTGAGTGTACCCCTTTGCTACAATACATGCTTTATGTCTTTCTATTGTACCATCATCTCTATGTTTGAGTTTAAAAACCCATTTGCAACCAAGTAGTGATGGTCTACGTATTATTGTGCTCTAGTGCAGAGATTTCTTCTTGCATGGCTTTCTGCCAGTTACTGTTAGAGGCTGCTTCTTTGTAAGTCTTTGGCTCATTGCTACTGTCAATGGTGAGAACAACCTGTTTGAAAGAGGGAGATAATCTAGAAAAAGAAATGAAGGATTCGATACGGTACTTGATATTTCTTTTGGACGAAGTAGGTGTCAAATTAACTTCATAGTCTTTTAAGTAGGTGGGGGCTTGTTTAACTCTATTGGATCTTCTAGGAGGATTAATATCAGTTTGGTTCTCATACTGATTGTCAAGAGGGGTAGCAATGACATTATTATGATCATTATTAGATTGACTATCAAAAGGAGCATCAGAAACAGTATTATCATTGTGAGAAATGAATTCATCATTATCAAAATCTTGACTAGGAAAGATATCTTCATAGAAAATTACATTTCGAGATATCTTAACATCATGATTTTTAATATCATACACAACATACCCTTCAATATTGCAAGGAAAGCCAAGAAAAATGCTAACTCTAGCACGATGGTCAAATTTGGTCCTATTAGGAGAAAGGGTACTACTATAGCATAAGCATCCAAAAACCTTTAATTGGTTAAAATCATAAGTTATATTATAAAGCTTTTCGTATGGAGAAGTATTTTGAAGAAAAGGCATAGGCATATGATTAATCAAAAAAGTTGCGTGCATGAGGGCATAAGTCCAGAATTCATTTGAGAATAAAGCTCTAGTAACATTCAAAAGATGCTAATGTTTTCTCTCAGCAATCCCATTTTGCTTAGGGGTTTCATTACAAGTAGTTTGGTGGACTATACCTTTTGAGTTAAAATAATCTGTCATGGTGAACTCACGACCATTATCACTTCTAATGGTTTTAACTTTAACATCAAAATGAGTTTCAACATAGTTGATAAAACTGAGAAGGTGTTTTCTAGTTTCAGACTTGTTTTGCATGATGTAAACCCGTGTAAATCTACTATGATTGTTGATAATGTAGACTTTTACCATTATCTTGGCTATCTTTTGCTAACAAAATCAACTCCTTTTGAGTTTTTAACCCACTTAATCCTCACTTTTACTTTGGTTTTGTGAATAAATACAATATGGGTTACATAGATCTAATTATACCACTAATCTCCATTTTTGTGTCCAATTTAATGATAGGAAGCTTTTATCTCAAGTCAAAGAAGTTGTTAACTAGAGAAGAAAGAAGAAAAAAGCCAAAATTGAAGATATGAATATAGAAGAATTCAAGGCTGAGCGCCAGAAATCAAGGTTGAGCCTCATTCCTCTCGCATTTCCAGCGCTCAATGCCAGAATTCAAGGCTGAGCGCCATTCTTCTCGCATTTTTGGGCGCTGAGTGTTAGAATCCTGGGCTGAGCGCTGATTGGCTCGAATTTTTTGGACGCTGAGCGGTGCGGGGACGACGTTGAGTGGCACCTGTGCGGATGTGGCAAAATTTAACCTGTTTCTTCTGGATTCTTGAGGGGAAACCATCTTTGGCAGTGGGAGGCGCAAGAAAATTCATTTTGGAGAGCTTGGAGGTGTGCTAGGGCTTGTAGGAACAGCTCCATCATCCTCTTTGTATCTCTTTCTCTTCTATTTCTTCCATTTGTAAGCTTGAGCTCTCCATGACAATGGAGAGCTAAACCCATTTTTGTTGGGGTTAGATGTAGCCACCGCACTCTTATGTAATTGCAATGCTTTGAAGATATAAATGCCTCTTTCATTGAATGCTAGTCTTTTGTTTTTTTTTTCACTTAATGCTTGCATTGATTTAGCCATCCATTGCATGATTTTTGGTTCATTGGGTGTGGAAATATCTTTTGAAACCTTGATTTGGAACAAGAAAACTCAATGGAGCTTATACCTAGGAATGGGGCTTGACCCATTTGTTGCCTTAAACCCTAGTGCATAAAGTAAAGTTGCTTATTAAGAGTTCAAGGAATTGACTCTTAATAAGGAAATTTAGGCTCAATCCATTAAGGAATTAGGGTTTGAGTAAAATTGTGGGTTGGCATTAGCATATTAATGTAGAGGATGTCAAA
>Ga0099823_1003535_pt1 | contig 14852 bp, 10 predicted proteins | sample CowpearedBW_FD_76831 | JGI IMG/M metagenome (GOLD analysis project Ga0099823, IMG submission 76831) | Root nodule microbial communities of legume samples collected from California, USA - Cow pea red BW | ecosystem: Host-associated > Plants > Roots > Nodule | place: USA: California | collected...
TAGGTTAATTGAATATTAATATACATTAATACGAGTAGATATTGTTTTAACTTATTGATAATGTTCATTAAAAATACTTTAGAAACTATTTTTTTATTTTAAAATTTTCGAGCATGTGATTCTGCCTCTACCAGTTTTACTCCTCCAAACCAATATAGGTCAACAAGAGAAAAATGTTGACCGAGTTAAAGCCACGCGTCGCATTGTGATTGGCTGCAGTTGCGTAGTGGATCTCCAACGTTGTAGATGATTACGGTAAATAATAATACTGTTTTATATATAAATGTTTTGTCTTCTCTCTTTGTCACAGTGATACAAGCTCAACCGTTTCCCTTTCAATCCAAGGGAAGAACAAAGATTCAATTCATGGCGGCTGCAAAGCTTCAAGCTTTATGGAATCATCCTGCTGGGCCAAAAACAAGTGCGTTTATTTGCATTCCGTTTTGTGTGATCCGTTCGTGTTTTTGTTCTGTATATGTTGTTTTCTGGCGGTTCCGATGTTCATTGTTCTGTGGTTGATTTTTTTAATTAATCAGCGATAGGGTTGACTTAGATTACGAATTTTGATTCAGTGATTTGATTAAAGGTCACGTGCATTGTTTGGTTTATAACCTTATACTATATATTTTTAAAAATAACCTAATTTGGCTCAGGGTTGCGTCTGAGAAAAAGGGATTTTTAGGGTGTGAAGGGTTACACAAATGTTTGCGAGATAGTTGGATTGTTGGGAAGTTCGAATTCGTCTATGAATTTATCTCTGAACACTAGGGGAGTGTTGGGTAGATAAACTTGATATGAATGGATTGTAAAACTTGATTGCTCTTATTTTGTCATCTGAGAAAAGAAGATATCAGCAAACAAACTTATGCATCAAAATGAGATGTTGTTTTGAAGGATAAAGTCATCTCCAAATATCAACATTTGTAAGCATATTTTTGCTGGAATTTGTGTGGAAAATCTTGAAATGCAATTCATGCTTTCAGTTAGCTAGAAATGTGATGCTTTTGTCACCTTATGATTTGAACCTAAGGAATACAGCGGAACCTAAATTAATCATGTAAATGAAGGCAATTAGCTTTGGAGTTGCATTTGAAAAGATAAAAATTGTTGAATGCAGTCCTGTCAATTATATTCATAGATTTACTTGTGTTATATGCAAGTTTCCATCATTATTTTCCCCTAATTCAAATTGTTGTCACTTTTTATGTTTCTAGTGACCATGTTATTATTAAGCATTACCATTGTCATTGTCAAGCTAAGCAAATGCATGAATTAACCACTTTGTGCAGTTCACTTCTGGGCACCTACCTTTAAGTGGGGCATCAGCATAGCTAACATTGCTGATTTCTCTAAACCACCTGAGAAACTTTCTTATCCTCAGCAAATAGGTAAGCATGTACATAAACAACTGCATTTACTGCTATCTACTTTATAGCCCTCTGACTCTGACTGTCCCTCTCCCTCACACACACACTCGCATCCCCCGTTTTTTTGTTTTTGGCTTTTATTGATTCTTACGTACATACGTAAATGACATGTCTGGGTTCCTCAAAAGGTGCGGATAACACTTTGTATTCAAGTTGCTAGCAGTTTAAACCTCGTGCATTGGGTTTCATTTACATCTATACTTTACTAAATGCTTTTTGGTTTTTATGCAGCGGTCACAGCTACCGGAATTATCTGGTCTCGTTACAGCACAGTTATCACTCCAGTAAGTTTGGTTTTTCTAGAGACGGATTCTTTTAACTAATGCAGTAAATGGATGTAATTTTTTGAAACTGACGATTGTTTATGGTCCTCCGATGCAATTGAAATTTGATAATTTTGCATCATTACCTTCATTATAGTACATCCGAGCATAATTGCAGAGTGTGGTTGCATAATTCTCTTTCCAAGTATTGCAAAAGTATGACATCAATGTGGCTATAATATAGTACTTCTAACATGCAATTTGGATTCTAACCTTAAATTATTGGCTTCGTGGTGAAATTGAATCATTAGATGATTATGTAGCTTGTTTAGACATTTTTTTCTTCATAAAATTTTGCGTCTCTTGGTCTTTTAAGCTTAATTTGGTTCTGAAAATTTTCTGTATACCGAGCAGCTCTTCTCTTTCTCGGCTCCCCTCCCTCCATGCGCTTGTGGTGCATGCAAACCATTTCTAGCTTAAAAAAGATTTTATTTATCAGGCTGTGTAAAAACTGGAGCAGAGAAGAATTCTATTGTAGATGATGGAGCGGAATGGAAAAATATCAGTTGTCATTGTTTGAATTCTTTAAAGAATACAATTGCATGGAGCCTGATGAAATATGTTTCATTCCGTTCCATACATCTACTTTCACCCCTCAATCTGATGAAATATGTTTCATTGCATTGCAATGCAATGGAATCAACATATTGTTCACTAGCTTTGTTACCATTCCATTCACTTTCCAGAGAAACATTACTGTATTCCATTTTAAAATATCTAATAAAAGAATGATAATCTATTATATTTCGTTCTCTCAATTTCCTTCTCATTCCACCTATCATACATATCCAACCAGTGTTAATTCTTGTGACATCTAGGCACTATTGTTATTGCATGACTGTTACTTTATGAACTTTTGCTTACTAATCATACTAATTACTAATCATACTAATAGTGTTTGTTTTTGGTGCTGGGAAGGGGTTGTACAGTGCAGTTTTTTGCATACTCCCGAAAATTTATCAGAATTGTTTGTGTTGCAGAAAAATTGGAACCTGTTTAGTGTAAACATTGCAATGGCAGGAACAGGCATATACCAACTCTCACGAAAATTGCGGTACGGGGTATTTTTTATTTTAGTTTTGGATGATTTCTCCTCCCCAAGACCTAGAGTTAGAGGGTTCTAGACACAAATTCTTCCTCGTGTGATAATATGGTTGCATACACTCACCTTGCCCTGTTCCCCAAAGTAGTTGGAACCTCATTACCCCAAGGCATTAATTTGATCAACAATAATAAAGTTTACTTTTTGAAGTGTAGTATTGGGTCTGATTTATCAGAAAAACAAAAGGCAATTACATACTAGTATTGGGTCTGCTTTGTGATAATCTCTATGACACATCATATATTAACTTATGCTACTTTCCAGGCATGATTATTCCTCTGAGGCGGCTGTGACGAAAGAATGATGCCCAGGCTGTAATTTCAGTTGTTCCACATATAATTGTATTTATACTTTTGGACGTGCTGTTCATTTTTACTTTTACAAGTTTCAAACTGCTGAAAAATATTCTCACTTGTGTGCTACTGTATTTGACTTTGGTAAAATAAGGTAATCAAGATTAGCGGGCAACTGAATACAATTTGTTGTTATAATTATCCATAGGTCTTACTTATACCATCACCCTTGTAGTTAATCTGTAGTACTGATGTTATATCATTTTATTTTCCTAATATTTCCTTTATATTAAATATAAAAGTAAATATTAGATAGAGGCTGAAAATGACCATAATTTGCATAAACAAACAAAATAGTGATCTTTGTAGTGTTGAAAACGTATTTATGATTTAAATTACATATTAGTATGAAATGAATGATTCAAGATCAATGGTGACGGGTCAAACATGATCCGCTGGAAAACTTTAATTTTAAAAAGATTAATAGATCACGTTGGACAATTAAAAAGATTAGCACGAGTTAAAAAATGGACAAATTTAGTACGATAGGTTTACGATAAATTTTATGAAATTTTACAATACTAATAAATTTATATAAAAAAAATGAATTGTCGTCTATCACGTTTGCATTGTCGTACACACTTTGCATCCTTATCACCTTCCAAATTCAAAGGATTTATTTAGCCTTCAGACATTATATAAAATAAAAACGTGTGTTTGTTTCTCACTTCTGGTTAGTACGAAAGTGCAGCTAGCTGAAGTAGAATTTGGTGGAATTTATTGTTTCTCACTTTGTGTCAACTTTATGGTGAAATTTTACACAAACTTGATGTAATGGCAGTTTAAATGAAAGAAAGTAAGTGGATAATTTTCAAAGCAGAAGTTTGCATAAGCTAATGAATATTGGGTATATGAGAATATTAAGTATGTCACGACAAATGAGAAAAGTTTTTATTCAAGCAATTGTACAAAAATGGCAACAGGATATTATTTTATTATGTCATAATCCAAAAGCTGCCTCGCCAATTAACGACAACGACCTAAAATTACGGACCTAACATAACATGTTCGATATAACATTATGTTTTTATGAAATGAAAAGTGAGAACATAATGGCGAAAAAATCATATTTAATGCTAGTAATAGTAGTATCTTGTGTTGGCATGGAGTGATTTGACTGGCAATACCGATAAAATAAAATCAGTGAAATGAAAATGATAGAGAATAAACAAAAGAGACTAAAGGAGAGTACTTGAGCATATAATTATTCTCTATTTACATATTCAGTGTCAAACATGCCCACTTTATTCAAAAGCGTTTGTTATGGATGTTTAGTTATGAGTGTATGGAATTAAAAGTCTTTTTATTCTTAAGAAGACAACAAAATTCTCTTTTTATATGAAATGAAAAAAGGTTCATAAATTTAGGAATAAGAAAACAAATTTATTTATTTTATCTTTTTTTTTAAACCAAACAACTTTATCTTTCTATCTCTATTTAAGCCGATTAATTTCTATTCTTTACATATTTTGAGTCTTACAAATGGCATATGCTTTTAAGTTTGGTGGATCAGAATAATATTCTACTCTATACACGCACAAAAATCAATTAATCTAGTAAGATAAATGATGAAATAAACTCAAACCTTACCGAGGATACCTAAGTAATATTATTTCAATTCAAAAGACAATTATCCAATTCCAGTCAGCAGACAACATAAACAGAATTTTATCAGGAATCTTAATTTCTAAAAAAATCCAATGTAGCTCCACACGATTGTAGGTTCAAAGTTCAGAATATCCTATTTCAATAAATATCTGGACAAAAATATGTCCAATGATTGGGAAAATGGGTACAATATCCGTTCCTCCAATGAGTAAAAAAATCCACATTAAAGCCATATGCCGTTACAATAATCCAACCTACAATAACCATTGGTTGAACATAAAGCCAGGGGAAAATTCCCTTCCTTCAGACGAATGTATAGACTGAACCATTCACGTTCTTACTAACCGGAGAATCATGAGACCCCTGTTCATGTTTCATTACCACTCAAGTTAACTAGCGTTGCTGGCCATCTCTTGTTTGATTAGGTTTTGAATCAGAGTTATGTTCATCTTCGTGTGATGTCAAGCCCAAACTTAAATCCAAGGTGCTTTCATTCAGATCTTGGCGCACCACCTGATTTTTGTACTGAGACTGAAAAATACAAGACCAAAGTCACTAGTTTTACATATCATTATTAAAACCAAGAATCAAGTCCTTCAGTTCAGTGGTCACTGCTGTGAACTTTAAATTTAGTAACAGGAAACATATTTGAGACATGCAGACCACTGAATTGCATGAGAGTAATGCCCGATCCTTAAATTTTCAAATTGCCTAATGCTTGTTTGAAGCATAAAAAATGTCCAAAATTTAAAAAGACAGATGAGAACCGTCAATCATCATTGTCAAATTTTAACTGCATAAATGATTCCCATTCATCAATTTATGTGGGTGTAGAATAGCTTTATAGAAATGGAAGAAAATGCGGAGAAGCATTACGTAAACAAAGAAACACGCAACGGTTTACCTGACTTTCTTCCATTGGAACATCATTTATGTCAGGCTTTTCATCCAAAGTTTCACTCTTGCGAGCTGACTCTGCTGCACCCGAATCAGTATCAGTTGGTTTAGACTCATCAAGCTTCTCCGCCCCCTCATTTTCAGCAGCCTCATTTTTCTGCTCCTCTAGTAAAGCAACCTGTATCATCAGACTACCCAGGTTATCACCCCTTTCCAACTTCAGTGCCATTGGACAGAATAGTATCAATTCATTATCATCACTAAAAGCATGAAATTTGAACAATTCATCAATAGTGCCAAGTGTGACAATAAATGACTTCAAGTACACCATTGAAGAAAAAGCTCTGGCTAGTACAGTATAGTTATTTTGTAATGTTGAGTATGATTAGTTCTGTGACAATTTTACACGACAACTCAAAAAGACAATAGTGATTTGAAAGCAAAATCCCTGGTGGTTCTTGTTCTGCTAATGCATTCATAGGAACCAAGAATCATGTCGCACACACCAATAATGTCACGCATACCATTTTCAACATTTAGAGTAAACTGTAAAACGCCCCATGCAACATTATAATACACCACAGAATCATGTCTGACAATACCTAATGAGAAGAAACAGTTAACTCTTCGGACAAAATGTAGCTAACTGCATCAATACCACCAATCTGAAATCATACAAATAATGTATGGCAAAACATATACTTTAGATTTAACAAACTACAAATGCATCTAGATAATTAAAAGAAGAGTGAACCTCCATTTTAGCCCTCACGACTTTTGGAACATCAAGTTGGCCCTTGAAAGATTGTTAAATCAATTTGGTTTTGACATCAAATACATTACATAAATGACTGTTTATCAGGACCAACAAATTTGTCATTGCAAAATTGATTTTGATAATATTTTGAGGAAAAAATTGAGGGTTTATGGTTAATCAATTTGGCCGTGTGCATAGTCCTCACAAATGGATCCCCATTTCCATTGAACTCTATCTAGGGCCACGGATAACTATGAAAATATATCCTTCCTTTCCATCACCATAAAAGCAATCCTGCTCTCCAACACTTTGGTTCTCACTCCCATTTTTCTTATTCATAGAACTAAACTTCATATACTTGAGTGATTGAGAAACGTTATCTTAGGCACTAGAGTTGCTATTTTCATCTATCATATAACTTGCACACTTGCAGTTACCATTTGTTTCTAAATCCCTGCTTTGGACAAAACAAACCCTCTTTTCTATGAGTTTTCTCATTGATTACCTTCATTGTATCATCTCTAATCACCTCCAGTTTAAGAGTAAATTCCCATCTTTAATTACCATACTCAACACTCCATCTTTGACATATTAAAAGTATAGTGAAATTCACTTCTAAAACAAAGAACTTGGACACTTGGGATAGTAGTAGAAAGGTGGGTTGGGAGATAAAAAATCATTATTCTTATCTATGGTTCTACTTTCTTCCGCTTTTACCAACTGATATCTCATGCAGTAATGCAGAGTGGTCAGTTTCATTTGACGACATCTAGGAACAGAAGGATGGTCAGGTAAGTTAACTTCCCTCGCCAAGAAATTATTTTTGTAGGAGTTAGAAAACTAATTTGTTATATCTAATATTTTTGTCATACAAAAAACAAAACCAACATAATTAAAATGCATTTTCTTGAGCAGCTGATTGGTAATCCCACTTAAAACTTTACCTTGAAAATTCAAATACTACTCAGATACTCCTACATGCATATGGAGTAACCACGTTCGGCCCAATCTCAATCTAAATTAAATCTCACCAATTTAATTGAGTCTCTCAACATCCCAACACGCAAAACTTAACCAGTAAAAAAGAAAAACAAAAAGGAAAGAAAGCTACTTTTGGAATCAGTTGTTTGTAATCTCATTGTTCCCGCATTTCCTATCATTCATATCCTTTATAAATAAAAATAATTAAAAAAATTAATATCAGGAAACAAGTTTCAATCCTGCTCCATGAAGAGGGGACAATAAGGAAACAAGAAAAATCGAATAAGACACAAATTATCAGGACATTGTAGTCACTACTGCAAGCAATCCATTCAGTCCAATGTAAAAAAACACTTTGCCAACATATCAGTGATGTTTGCATTAAACCCTAAAACAAAATAATTAAAAAGGCAGGAGAACAATGTAATTTGAATACCGGAACATATTTGAACTTTCTCCGAGGCGGTTCTTCAGGCTGTTCCGGCTGTGCATCCTTGGTGTTACCATTGGCGATGGCGCTGTTGGAGTTGTTGGTGGTGGTGTTGTGGCTTTGGGTTATAGGAGTCCACTTGTAGAGGAGGAGATGAGAAGCGTTGGAAGAATGAGAGTGGTTGTGGTTGTGATTGTGATTGGTGTTGGAATTAGAGGAAGCAGAAGAGGGTGATACGTGGACCCATTTCTTCTTCCACTTCCGCACCGGTCCAGTAAACACCGTGGCCGGTCCGTATCGGGTCGAGGACCGCCCTAGTCGGGCCCCAACTCCCTCCATCAATACCAGATCTGTCTCCGATCCGCCTCCACCAAAACAAAAACCCGCCTTTTTTCAGTTTCTTTTTTCTTCAGATAATATTTTGATTTTTGTTCTAAATTTTCTTCCCTACAAAACCCTCTTCTTCTTTCCCTTTCTCTCTCTACATAAATACAAAACACTGTCTTTTCCTTGCCGTCTGGATCAGAGATCCCCTCTTCTGGTTTATGCTGTGGCCAATCAGGACCGTCCATAGTGCCTATTGATGATACTGGAGCGGGTCGGGTTAGGTTTATCCACCTTCCCCTATCCAAATTCTTGTATTCTCATATAATTTTTAAAATTGAATTATATTTTAATATATACTCAGCAGTTTTAACATTATTACTATTTTAAAATTTCAAATTGATATAAGCGGTGCAAGAATGATCATTTGAACTAATTTATATAAATTTTTTCTTTTAAAACTAACCCACTTGTTGAATCTTAAAGCAAAGTTATGTGAAAAGTAGGATGAAGTATTTGTCCAATGAACTATCTAATAATAGTTATAAAATATTGTTGATAAAAAGAAGTATATACATACACAAAATCTGATACTCCTTTTCAGGTATGCTAATACAAAGACATAAATCATAGTAAAGAAAGGAGAAAGAAAAGACACATGATTGTTTTGTAGATTTGTCTTACCCACTCAATAAATATACCATTTTTGGATTTTCATCCATATTTTACTAAAAATTATTGTGAAAAGAAATATCTGTGCATAATTCTTTATACTTGTCTCTCTAGACAATTTATTCACATACTTTTAATATAAATATTTTCAAAACTTTATCCATTCACTAATATTTGAAAAATAATTAAGGATTGTCATTTTTGTTTTAAAAATATATATTTTTTCAAAAATAAATTATTTAATATATTGTTCATGGTTAAACTTTATTTTTTTCAACAAAGGACAATAATATATATTAATAAGATGACATAAGGCTATCAAAACTTTTAAGAACAACTTACAAAAGTTTTAATTATGTTGTGTTAAACGATTAAGGTGACATGTGAGACTAAAAAATGAAAAGAAAGATACCACAACATTTTTATTATAAAATAACCATTTATAAGAACTATAAGTTAAGTTTAAAAGAAAAATTTAGTATAAAAGTATCAGCTCCCAAAACAAATACATGAAATAATAATCAAAATTAAATAATGACATCTTTTATATTGGTACACACACGTGTCTATACACACTCGTGCCTATTTATAAAAATTAAAATACAACTACACTATATTTATTTAACAGTAATAATTTGTGTTTGTCTGTCATTTAATTATTTTTACTAATCAACCAGTAATGTACTTTATAGAACTCGCATTTAACAAAATAAATAATAAATATTTAACTATTTTTACCAATTTAAACCACTCTATAAGTATAACCTAATATATTGAATCACTTCATAAAAAATTAAAGTAGTGAATATGTTAGTAATATTTAAATAATCAATTGTTCCATCTCCTTCAATAAGTTGGATAGGATTATTATACTTAAAAATTTAAGATAAAAAAATGAGAGGCAAGGAGGTTGATTCAATATCTTTTCCGTTTTTGTACTCAATATAATCGATGCATCCACTTTGTTCTGAAATTTATATAGCTTTTTGTTATCATTAAAACTCAATTAAGTCCTCCTTGGAGTTAACAACATTTTAAATTATTTTATCATATCAACATTTACCTAGTTACTACACTGTTTAAAGTAGTAATTATATAAGGGGAATCAGATTCAATTACAGATTTTAACCAATTTAGTTATACATTTATATAAATTAAGTAAAGTGGACTTAAATTTAATTTAAATAATTTCTTTTAATTAGATTAAATAAAAAATTTAAATTTTAAATCTGACAATAAAAACATTATTTATCTAATAAATTTAATATAAGAAAAATAATGTTACAGTTGACTATATGAATATTAATATTTCATTCCTTATATCATATTTTATATTTACATTTTTTAATTGTAAAATAAGTTTTTAATTATTATTTGATATTTAAGTATTTTAAAAGTTATTGTTTATGTTTGTGTCATGGATACTAAAAATATTGATTTTGTGATTTTATCTTTAAATTATTTATCTATCTTATTATATTTTTAATTATTTATTTATTAATTTTCTTGCTTTCTCCGTGTTTGGTCACTTCAATTCGTTCTAAACGTCCGTCTTGGAAACCAACAGAATTATAATGTTTAGTTGGATATTGTTGGTTATTGATTTTAATATTATTTTTGTGATGCTGGATAGTATAATATCTTTGATCTGGGATATGCCACACAGGTTCTATAAAAGATCTTCCTTTGATCATTATATTGTCTTTGTTTCATTCTGAGATAAAAATATAGCCCATGATGAAATCTATCATAGTAGTAATGTAATTTGGATTTCCTTTGAATGCTTATCCTAAATATTTGTAAGTGACCTGCTAAATTTGTATTCCATTGATCTTCCTTCGTTGATTACAAAGAGACACCATTTTGCAGCAACTCAAGAACAAGATGTCCAAAGCTCAAGTTGTTGCTGGTATGAACCATTCTCTCTGATATTCTCTCTATTTTCTCTCCCTTCCTGCATGTCTCTTCTTCCCTGATTTTCTATGTCATTCTGCTGTAGGTGGAGATCGTGACTCTATCCGGAGCTGATTCCCGTAACTTTTGTTTTGGAAATACTTGTTTTGTTCTTCGTTTATTCCATTATAACATACAAAGGTCTTGCATACCTTGTGTTTGTTGAAAGAATGTTGAGTAGATTCAAAATTAATACCATACCAGTGTCTTGTGTCAACTTGTTATGAGATTATTCGGCTTTTAACCGGTATTTTGTTGTTCAAGTTTTAAATAGTCTATATTAGTAACTTCACTAGTTTCTAGTTGAAGACATGTATCACTTCAATTTTTTTTTTAATAAAAAAATGTTCACTATATTGTTTTAGTTGTTAAAGATTTCATCAATTATTGGTGTCATTAGCTGGACACTATAATTGAAAAGTGGAAAACACTGTATATGTTGCTTCGACCGAAACTTAACTTGTTTACTGTAATTGGCGAAATGAATTTGAAGAGAATTGAATAGCGAATATTATTGTAATATACCTTGTGGTGAATATTTTATCCACATATTGTAAAGTTTGTGTCCGATGATGTGCCACTGAGTTATTAAATTCATTTTGGTGGACCATAGGCATAGCGAAATGGAGGCAGACCAATAAATGTCTCTGAAAATAATGTGCTAAATGAAAATTGAATTAGGAGGCTGCACAGAAAATTGATCATTTGCCATTTCTTAATTGTTCTTTACATTTACTGCACAATGTCATTTTTAACATTATCTTCTCAAATAAATAGAAAAAATGCTAGAACATAGCAATGAACTTTGCCAGAGCCGTGCTAGTTGCCACATCTATGATCTACCTAAAAGACAAAAATATGCGAGAGCCGTGCATCAGAGAAATTGTTCTCAAGCACTTTTTTGGCTAAAGACACTTCACAAAACCATTCATCAGCTCCCGAGTTCAACCACCAATAAAAGAACAACTTCTATACAAACGAATACTATGATTGTGACATTAATCATACACCAACGTTATCGGAATTAAACACAGCTGTCAAATGGCTGATTCTGAAACCAGCATTAGTGGCGTAATCAACATCCCTGCAATTCTTCGTTTTCACAGGTCGAACTTCAAATCCAATGGACCTTTTAGGAAACAAAGACTCAGAAGACAAAGGTGATGATGATGCCCTTTTAGTTGCAACTGCATTAGTTGTTCGCTTGTAAGCACTGAACCACTTGGCTTGCATGTACACATTTCTCCTCCACGGTGGTATGTGCAGGTTCATTCTTTTCATGGAACCCTTAATAGCAGTGCACATTAGTCTCACAACCTGTTTAAGCTCATCCACTTTACCCACAAATATCAAAGGGAAAACATCTAACAAGGCAGAATATTGATTTGTGGGACGAGCTATTTCGAATTCCAAAGCAAGGCAAATTTCAACCACATAGCGTTTTCCCTTCAAATTGACATCAATGTACTCATAATTACCAGCTGTTAATCTTCCATTTTTCTCCCACTTCGATTTGCAGAGCCCTGCAAAAAGAGGGTATAATTAAGTCATCAAACCAAGTTCCCAATTACCACGATCATTCTCAGTGATAACTTCACACAATTAAAACCATGAAAATCAAATTCTTAATTCAAATTTCACAAAAATTGTGTGGATGCTGTAAACTATAATTTAAGAACCAAAACTGTTTGTTATATAATACTAACCAGCATCAAAACCTTTTTCCCTCAACTGAGACATCAAATGGCGTTTGCAATTGCTACCAACAACTCCAGATGCAACTTCAACCTCTCTCCTAATTCTCTCTTTTGCGTCCCTTTCATCCTCGTCATCCTCTTCATTTCCGGAAAACAAACTCCGCAACATTTCTTTCTTCTCCGAATCAGACCACTCGGTTTCCTCAAGCTGTTCTTCGCCGCGCTCTTCCTCAAAGTGAACAACGCCACCCACTTCTTCTTTTTCTCCCGTTGTCTCGTTCTTCTCCATGAAAGACTTCACGAGATCAGACAAATCGGTTAAACTCTCCGGCGAGTGCTCGCTCCCGCTGCTCTCGCAGAGCCTCACACGTGCCACGTCAGCGTCAAACGCCGCTACCATTCTCTGAAACCTCACGGGAATCCTTGCCATGTCTGAAAAAATATTATGCACCCCTTTCTCTGGCCTTCAGAAGGAGCATATAAAGATAGGAAGGAAAAATAAAGCAATGGTGGGGGTTACACTGTGTTATGGTTACATGTGACGTTGAAATGTCGATATTGTGTCCACATGAAAGAAGAGGGAAATGGCATCATTATTTATACATAAATGCTGAGCTGAAACAGTGGAGTTTTTTTCTCTTATCTTTTTGTAAATTAAAATTAATGAATGTAGTCAAATTATTGAACTGATTTGGTGAATGTGGTCTTAAAGAGCGTCCCGATTCAGTGGTAACTGTAGTTGAAGGAATGAACATTGGCACACTGCTTCTTATCAAAGAAGATTAAGCAGAGTCAAAACTCAAAGTTTATTTGCATAATTACATGGAAAAAAATTCACAATCTAGAACTTGAATACCTTACTTGTCTCATTGTCATCATCATGGGAAAGGAAAGTTTGATTGTAGTTATTTCAGTTATTTCTAACTTTTTTATCATAAAATGCATACATCTACATAATGTTGACATAAAATTAAAATAAAAAACAAAACGCATATTTTGTTATGTGTAGATTACATCTCGTGATCTTTCATTTTTTTTTAATAATTAATCAACTAGTGTAGATAACATGTATTTAACATTTATTAAGTAAAAAATAGACATGGAATTGAATTTAATATAACATCTTAATTTAAAAGTTGATGTTGAAAAATCTATTTTTGAATGAAGAACAAGGCAGCTAAATTTTGATTGAATATTTTTATTAATTAGTTTATTTCACCCATGTGGAATTACTTCGGAACAATATTAAATGTAGCTCCAGTCAAATTAAGCAAACAATTAAATGTTATGCATCTTGCGTGTTTTCATTTTGTTAATCGGGGAAAATTATTATTAATCATAACAAAATGTTTTATGAAAAATAAATATACATTAATTTGTACAAATACACTGTAAGGGTTTGATTGTACAAATAAAAAAGAATGAATATAAACCAATTTTGATGGTTCAGGTTAGTTTAACGTCAAGTCTAGTTCGGTCTACTTTCGCATCCTTACCTAAGTTGAAAAAAAAGATAACCATGTTAAAAAAATGAATTAACCATGTTATAAAAAATATTTCATAGGAAAATAGATAATTTACCAATGTTATAAACTATGTTATATAAAAATATTGTAAAATTGTTCTACACTATATGTATAGCAAGTTTATTAACATTACCATCAATTTTACTTTAAAAAATCATATTTACGGAGATTTTTATTTAGTAAAGGTGTAAAATTGTGTTTTACTATCATTGTATATTACCTTCAAAATCTTATTATATCACTAATATTTTTTTATTACTATTGTAATCAATATTATTTATATTAGTATAATTTAATTGACTATTCAGTATACATATTGGCTGTTCAGTATACTCTGTAAGACTTATCGACTTCCCAAATAAATGTACTAATTCCATGTTCTTTAAAATATTACTTCTATGATCCATCAACACATTAAATATATTATTTGTGTTTGGAGCTGTTTGAAGATGCCTATTAAATCGGTTTGAGTATAACTTTTACAAACTAGTCTCAACTCTATTTTTTAATATTCTAGGAAAAATATTCTATAAATGTAGCCAACAAAGTAAAGATTTTCAACCATGTTTTCTTATTTATTTATAAGAGATTCAAATATAATCTTAACCATATTTTTCTATAATCTTAACTATATTCCGTAATCGATACATATTAAATGATTGAATACGGTAATTTATGATGTTCATTTTTTATAACATTATCTTATACTAAAATATTTAATACTTTTAAGATGTTCATTTTTACTAATATCATTTTATATTAAAATATTTTAAAGTATTTTATAATTTTACATCATATTTAA
>Ga0099823_1003536_pt1 | contig 14847 bp, 5 predicted proteins | sample CowpearedBW_FD_76831 | JGI IMG/M metagenome (GOLD analysis project Ga0099823, IMG submission 76831) | Root nodule microbial communities of legume samples collected from California, USA - Cow pea red BW | ecosystem: Host-associated > Plants > Roots > Nodule | place: USA: California | collected...
ACTCAGTCATATAAAAATTACTCCTCCCCCAAACTTTAATCCTATTATTTAAAAACAATCAATTCTCTGGAATAGAAGAATACAACAATTATTATAATATAAGTGAAATTTATATTTTAAGATATATTTTTTTCTAAACCTTATTTAAGTTTTTTTATTACATTGTTCTTAATAAATTTTACTATGAAAAATTAAAAATTTAAATTATTTATATATTAGAGTTTTATTCTGTTTAGTTAAATACGAAACTTTTTGTTAGGATGGAGCGCTTATCACTAAATTAAAAGTTATAGTTATTAGCCCGTAACATTTTTTTTCCTCATCAATTATCTCACTGGAAATTTTATTTTTGAGTTGTGACTTGGTCCATTTGTATAACCCGCAAGAATCTCTTTCTTAACAATTGTTCACCAATAATCAAAGTCGTGATCTTAATTCTAATACCAATTAACTTATAGTTAAGTGATAAGTGTTTGATGTAACGAATCTATACGATACTTATACGATACTGATTTATAGTGTGAACATGAGAGTAGATATATGTGATAAAATGATAAATTTTAGGAATTGAAAGCAAAGGAGAAGTTGTCTACGATTGGTGAGAAAGATATGGAAAGCAAAATGAAAAGTATGTTGTGTGGCGATAACAGCATCGGTACTTGTTTTTTTGCGTCATGAAAGAAGTTCCATTTCTCTGTCGTTCAGAAGATGCGTGGTGAGCGTTGAGTGATACTCTTAAAATCTCTCCAATTGAAAGCTACAAATTTTCTTCCCATCATCTTCATATCTCATCCTATGCTAGGAGTGGTCGCAATTCCTTCAACACAGATTAATATTGAAAAATAAAATGCTACAATTTTTCCTGCAATTTATTGATTTATGGAGCGAAAAGTTAGCAAGAGAACAATACAATGCCTTTGTGTAGGTGTATCCTAACCAAGTTTAGAAAGTGATGGTTATTCAAACATATCTGCCATAAAACATAAAAATAATAAAATAAATTAAAGTTTGACTCATACACGGTTATAATAAGTAAAATAATAATAATATATAACTACATGTTGAATCTTTTCGATATTTTTTTTTTTCTCAAAAAACTTCATAATATTAGAGTTATTAGTCATCAATCCATTATCATTAAAGTTTTTTCAAAAAAACTTCACAATATTTGTATGATATACTATTGAATTGCTTTTAATAATAAAATTACTATAGTTACTGTTATTTTTATCATTATATATTGATTATGTAGTTGCATCAAATAATGTAAGACTCCATTAAGGTTATACATATACTTTACTTACATAATATATTAAATTAAACAACTTTAGCATATCATAATATATGTACCTATTAGAGACATTAAATAAGAAATAATGGTCCCTGAAATTTAGGGTTTAGAATTGGTGTTGAATATGTAATGGAACAGTGACATTATTGTGGAGAATGATAGTTGGAGAAAGTGTGGTTCCAATGAGAAGTGAAGTGCAGGAGGTGACGTAATACTTATCAACTCCACTTCCCTTCTTAAGTAACCGTCTTCGGTGCTGGAACCGAAGAACAAAACGACACTCTTATCTTATTTTAAGGTCGTTTGGTTTATTAGTTAACTTTGTTGCATTCATATATTTTATACTATAAATTGAGATCCACTCCATTCTATTCTTATATTTTAAAGAAAAATATACTAAAATTCTCGTTTGACTATTTTTTATTTTTTGACATAATTTAGTATAAATCATTAATTAATATATTATTTTTTTTTTTATAAATCAATGACTTATATTAAGTCAAGTAAGAGAATAAAGAATGAAAGTAAAAAAGTATAAGTTATGGTATCGTTTTCTATTTTAAAATAGGATAATGATATTTTAACTATTAAATTTTGACAACTTTTTCTTACAACATGAGGTGATATTTTCTAAATGGTTTTGGAATATTGAGAATGAAAAAATGAAAAAAATAAAAAACCACTTAAAAAATGTCACCTTATATTGTTATGTTGTAAGAGAAAGTTGTCAAAATTTAATAGTTAAAATATTTTTTAGTCTATATTTTATAACTAGGTAAACATTTTATCTCTCAGTAGAAGTGCATTATAGATTAAATTTTACTGTTTATAATTATAGTGTATTTTTAGCTATTAAAAACATTTATTTATTATCATTTTTAATTGTGTAAAAACTGATATTCATCATGTTGTGTATTGGTTCATTCCTGCGCTTAAGGACTAATATGTAGATCTGTTTGTGTTTTAAACTCTCATTTTTATTTTTTTTTGTCTTTAATGAACGGAAATACTTTTTTTCTTTAAGTTCACAAGAGTAGTGTCATTAGAGTGAATAGAGCCAAAAAGTGTTTTCCTATCATTCTTATAATTTTAACTACAACGTTTAAAATTGAATGACTCGATATAACTCTTAGAATTTCAAGTAAGAGCATTAAAAATTAAATGAGTTTATTCATACTAAAATAAGTATTTACAAACTTAGTTATTTTTTATCATGTAAACTTTAGTCAATCTTTTCTATCCTTTAAAGGTTATATCGCCTTCAATAAATTTTAAGTCCAACAAATATGACTTTTACTTGAAATTTTGGATAATTTTGTTGAATCCATTTATTGTAGTGATTGGCATATATATCATCACAAGTAGTTACATTCTCTTTTAAGAGAATAATATCACACTAATTATCGATAGAATTCTTTTTGAAATCTCATGTTTTATTTATTATTAAATTATTTTAGGAGATAAAATAGTATATTAAAGAGATCTTAATCAATTAACTTTAACAACAATAAGATTTAATTAGTCGGATGGTACACACTTTCGTCCAGATGTGTTCGTTTAATACCCACTTTAAAAAATGTGTCAATTGAGTTTCAACTCTTGAGGAGTGTCTCAATCAGATTCTTTTTAAAAATGTGTCAATTGAGTCTCATCTTTTAATATAAATATCAATACTTAATTTTGTAAGTCATTTTAAATATCAATACAATTAATGACGTTAATAATTTTTGTCTGAAAGGAATCTGATTGAGACATTTCTTCACAAATTGAGACTCGATTGACACATTTTTAAAAGCGCAGATACCAAACTGACACATCTAAACGAAAGTAGGTGTGATCAGACTAATTAATCCCAACAATAATTATGGTCTTTAATCTCTCGTCGGTTCTCAGATCTGTGCATTTAGTTTTGAACCCTTTCTCACATGTACACTCACAGAGAGGCCAAAGGAAAAGCATTATAAATTTCCCACTTGTGGCTCAGAACCATTTTTCGAATTTACTAATCAAAAGAACAGAGACCAAATTAGTGGAAGTGGACCAAGAAAATCATAGTAAATAAATACTAGACTTTAAAATATGTATGTAAGGTCAATGTGCAACAAGATCAAATAAAACACTAATTTTTGTTTGGTGATGGATAATGTTTGCTTGCGAGTTGCCACAGAACAATAAATCATTATTTGACGTTTTGCCTACTCAAACAAAGCAAGAAAAGAAAAGATAGAAATAATGAAACAAAAGAAATGAGAGAGGAAAATGATTGAGATATATAATTGAATAGCTGCAGATCATTCAAAATAAATTCCTTTTTAATTAATGGATCAACCACTCATTAGCGATATGGACATTTACGTCACGTAATTCTCCAACCCACAAACAACTTATTGTTGATTTAATCATATACTATGGGTCTGATCAGATGAAGGGTGAAATTTGAAAGGAAATTATTACATGGATGTGAGAAAAAAATATTTTTTGTAATATAGAGAAATGTTTTTTTTTTTACTCAATGAGACCACATATTTTGTTTTCTACTAACAGACAGACATACGAAAATTGGAAAATATAAAAAAGTAGTATTTTTCGAAATTATATGTTTTAATAATAAATAATTTTGTAACCATACTTAAATTAATTTATTCTAATTTATTTTTATAGGTTAAATATATATCTAGTTGTTAAACTTACAAAATTGAAAAGTGATAGTCTTAAAATTTCATACATTTTTATCTCAAACTTAAAAAATATTGAATATATCAATTATTATATAATTAGATTAGAAAAACTATATCAATTAGTTTTAAATTTGATGATCAAATTGAATAAAAGATTGAAAGATAGACGAATTTAAATTTTGTGTGCAAATTTAGAGATTATGTAATTTTTATTTTATTTTATTTCATTGTCCTTTTTTCCAATCAAATTTAGATTGTGTGGTTGAAAAAAATATTTATGAACATTTTTAGAAAGGTGAAATATAAAAGAAATTCATAACTCATATGATAAAAAGTTTACAAATTACTTTATTAAAAATTTATCTTACTTTGTAGTATAGAAATTCGTTTTATTTTATAATTCATACATGGTTAAATATATGTTTTTTAAACTCGTGATTACTAAATAAAATCTCATTAATCTAATAATTAATGCAATTCATTTAATCTAGTTGCGTCAAATTTGTTGTGAAAAAGAGAACTAAGTCAATATAATATGATAAAATATATTGATTAAATATTTAAAAAATAAAAAGTATTTAAGCATTATTTTTTTGGACTTCATAATTTCTTAATGTAATTCGGTCAAAATATAAATAGTAGGTAAAGGTCGAAAAATACGTCGACTAAACATTATAGATATAAAATTGTGTTATTGGAAACAGAATGAATGATTGAAGGGAGATTATTGTAAAATTAATGTCCCCATCGATATGTGCCATGTTGTCGACAGAGGGATAACCTAGGTCCAAGCTGAATGTGGCATTAGAATACAAGAATTTAAATATAAACTATAATTATTACAAAATAAATAAACTAAAACAACAATTGATAAGTTTGAATTATTAAAAAAATATTATACGGTGTCGTACATGTAAACCTGGATGACTGGATTTGATAATTTTAAAATATAAGACGATTTCAAATTAATCACTAAATGTTAACAACTCAAAAAGAATATCTAAAATTAGTTTTTTTTTTCTTTTAAGAAGTTGTCATTAATTTCAAATAGATTTTATTTTTATATTATTAAAACTTAATTTGTGATCTAGTCTTTAATGGATTAATTTGATTCATTTTGTTCCTCTTATTATCCATAGGTTTAATTTGGTCTCTAACTTTTTTAAAAAAATTTAATTTTGTCATTTTCATTAAGTAGATGTTAACATTTTGATTGTATATGTCATGTGTCATTTTGTGAAATTTAATTTTTTATTTTCTAATTCTAAAAAAAAAATAAAGATAAACTGTCACGTGTAAGACCATGGTTCTGCCATGTGCCAGACCATGATCATGCCACGTGTTAGGTCATGGTTCCGCCACGTGTCAGACCATGGTCATGCCATGTGTTAGGTCATGGTCATGCCACATGTCAGGTAATGGTACTGCCATGTGTCAGGTCATGGTCCTGCCACGTGTCAGTCATGGTAACATCACATGTCAGGTCATGGTATTGTCACGTGTCAAGTCATGGTTGTGTCACATGTCAAAATCAAAGTGATTGTTTTCAATATAGTCCATCTATTTTAATTTTTGATTTAATTTAGTCCTCTTATTTTTTTAAATGATCTAATTTTGTGGTCTCCAATTTGAGACTAAATTAGTAATTAAACTTAATTACAAAATATATATATATATATATATATATATATATATTAGATTAAAATAATTTTTTATCATTTATACATCAACTAACTTCCTAAATACTCATATTATTATTTTATTTCTTACATTTTTTTCACTTGAAATTTTGTACACATGTAAAAAGAAAAAAAAGGACTAAGTTGAATCCAAATTGTAAATAGAGAGACTAAATTCAAAACAATCATAGTTATCCTGAGACGTGGCATAACCATGCCTCACACGTCACAATTTTGTATTTTAAAAATTAAAAAAAAAAACGTTAAAAAAATAAAAAATAATAAAAAAATCATGAATTGACATGTGGCAAGACCACAGTTTGACACGTGACAGTTTATGTTTTTCTTTCTAAAAAGATAAAAAATAAAATATTTCACAAAATGACACAAGGTATGTATGATCACAACGTTAACATTTACTTAACGAGAAGAACCAGATTGAACCTAATAACTCTAAAATAATATGTAACATATCTATATAAATCTGACTTATCATGCTTTAATTTATCTTATTTTGTTAGTAAACAACTCATTTTAGCTTATAATTACAAAATGATGTACTAAAAATAAAAAAGAAAAAAATAAAGGTTAAATCATTTCATTGATCCTCATTTTCGTAGGGAAATCTCAAATAGGTCCCCTTATTTTTTTGTGTCTAAATTAGGTTTTTATTTTGGAAAATTCGTTGCAATTAGGTCCTTTGCGTTAGTAATATACTAACGGTGTTAACTATGTGCCACGTGTCAACATGTGATTTTTTAAAATTTTTATTTTTGATAACTTTTTTAAAGATAAATATAAAAATTGTCACGTGTCAAACTAACATTGTACCACGTGGCAGAGGTAGTGTGATGTGGCAGTGACATTGCCATGTGTCATTATTGGATGTGAAAAGTCTCAATATAGTCCCGATATTTTTGTCTCGATTTGGTCTCATTTTTTAAAAAACTGGATCAATTTCATCCTTATACCAAATTTAACTTTTATATAAATTTTACAACGATATTTTAATTATAATTGATATTTTTAACAACATTAAGTTTATTTCAATATATATTTTGCATTGAACTTTATTGAAATTTTGTTTTAAATATTTATATATCTATAATTTATAGATAAATGTTAGAGTCAATATTTTATATTCAATTTAGTCTTTATATTTGTTATTTTTGTTCAATTTAGTCTCAATTTGGTTTAAAATTGAGCAATTTTGTCCCTCTCGAAGATGAGACCAAATTTAAATTTTATATAAATGTTATAATGATGTGAATTTTACTATATTTAATAATAAAATGTGAGTTTTAATATAAAAATTAAATTTGGTCTCAATTTGGAGAGGGACAAAATTGGTTCATGTTAAGAAAAATTGGGACTAGATTGAACAAAAATAACGAATATAGGGACCAAATTGAATATGAAACATTGACTCTAACACGTGACACGCTACACACACACGTGGACATTAAAAAAAGAAACAAAATTTAAAAAAATTAGAAAATCACAAAGAAAATTTATCACTGACATACTTGCAAAGTTTCTAAATTGATCAGGAACCTAGATGCAAAGCTTTTAAATTTATCACACAAGGAACCTAAGTGCAAAATTTTTACATTTATCAGGGACCAACCTACAAAGTTTTAAACTTATCAGGGACTTGCAAGGCTTTTAAATTTATTAGGGACCTACCCGAAAAAGTTCTTAAATTTATCAAAGGACCTACATGTGAAGTTTGTAAATTTAGCAGCGACCTACATGCAAAGTTTTTCAATTTATGAGGGACTTACTTGTAAAGTCTTTAAATTTATGAGGGACCTACCTACAAAGTTTTGAAATTTATCACGGACATACCTGCAAAGTTTTTAAATTTATCAGTAACCTACCTGGAAAGTTTTTAAATTTCTCACAAACCTACATACAAAGTTTTTAAATTTATTAGGGACCTACCTGCAAAGTTTTTAAATTTATTAAGGACCAAGCTACAAAGTTTTTAAATTCATCATGATCTAACTGCAAAATTTGTAAATGTATCAGGGACCTAAGTGCAAAGTTTATAAATTTATAAGGGACTTCACAACAAAGTTTATAAATTTATCAATGATCTAATTGAATTTTTTAAAATTTATCATGGACTTACAAACAAATTTTTTAAATTTATCAAGGACCTACCTGCAAAGTTTTTAAATTTATCAGGAATATACCTACAAAGTTTTTAAATTTATCAAACTTTGACCTACATGCAAAGTTTATAAATTGACTAACTGCAAAGTTTGTACAAATATCAGGGACTAAACTACAAAGTTTTAAAATTTATCAGAGACCTAACTACAAAGTTTCAAAATTTATTAGGGACCTAATTGAAAATTCTTAAATTTATCATGGACTAATTGAAAATTTTTAAATTTATCAGGGATCTACCTGCAATATTTTTAAATTTATCTGGGACCTACCTGCAATGTTTTTAAATTTATCAGGGACTTACCTGCAAAATTTTTAAATTTATCATGGACCTGACCGCAAATTTTCAAAATTTATCGGGGACCTATATGTAAAGTTTTTAAATTAATAAGGAACCTCTCTATAAAGTTTCTAAATTTATAAGGATCTAATTGAAATTTTTTAAATTTATCAGGGACCTACCTACAAAGATTTTAAATTTCTTAGGGACCCACCTACAAAGGTTTTAAATTTATTAAAGACCTAGCTACAAAAATGTTAAATTTTGCAAGGACCTAACAAAGTTTTTGAATTTATCGGGATCTAAGTGCAAAGCGCATCACAAAGTTTCTAAATTTATCATGGATCTAATTCAAATTTTATAAATTTATCAGAGACTTACATGCAAAGTTTTCTAAATTTATCAGGGTCCATGCTACAAAGTTTTTAAATTTATTAGGACCTACCTGTAAAATTTTTAAATTGATCATATCAAGAACATGCAAAGTTTTTTAATTTATCAGGGACTAACCTACAAAATTTTTAAACTTATCAGGGACATACTTGCAAGGTTTTTAAATTTATCATGGACCTACCCGGAAACTTTCTAAATTTATCAAGGACCTACATGAAATTTTTTGAAATTTATTAGGGACCTAACTGCAAAGTTGTTAAATTTATCATGGTCTTTCATGCAGTTAAATATACAAAGTTGTTAAATTTATTAAGGATCTACTTGCAAAATTTTTAAATTTATCAGGGACGCATATGCAAAATTTATAAATTTGTCAGGGACCTACATGCAAGATTTTTAAGTTTATCAAGGACCTACATGGACAATTTTTAAATTTATTAGGGATGAATATGCAAAGTTTTACAATTTATCAGGGATCTACCTACAAAGTTTCTAAATTTATCAGACACCTAAATGAAATTTTTTTAAATTTATCATATCAGGAACCTAACTGCAAAAGTTTTTTAATTTATCAGGGACTAACCTACAAAATTTTAAACTTATTAAGGACCTACTTGCAATAGCAAGGACCTACCAACAAACTTTTTAAATTTATCAAGGACCTATCGAGAAAGTTTTTAAAGTTATCTAGAACCTAACTACAAAGTTGTTAAATTTAGCATGGTCTTACATGCAAAACTGTTAAATTTATTAGGGACCAACCTACAAAAGTTTTAAATTATCACGAACCTAACTACAAAATTTTACATTTAGTAAGGACCTATCTGCAAAGTTTTTAAATTTATCAAGGATATAAACAAAGTTTTTAAGTTTATCAAGGACTTCAAAGTGTTTAAATTTATCAAGGATCTAACTGGAAAGTTTCTAAATTTATCAATAACCTAACTATAAAGTTTCTAAACTTAACAGGGACCTAATTCAAAAATTTTAAATTTATCACGAACTAATTGAAAGTTTTGAAATTTATCAGGGACTTACATGCAAAGTTTTTTAATTTATGAGGGACATACCTGCAAAATCTTTAAATTTATGAGGGACCTACCTGCAAAGATTTTAAATTTATCAATGACATACTTTCAAAGTTTTAAAATTTATAAGGGACCTACCTGCAAAGTTTTTAAATTTATTCATAATCTACCTGCAAAGTTTTTAAATTTATCAAGGTCTTACCGGTAAAGTTTTTAAATTTATCAAGACCTACCTATAAAGTTTTTAAGTTTTCAGGGACCTAATTGCAAAGTTTTTAAATTTATCGGGAACCTACTTGTAAAATTTTTAAACTTATTAGGGATCTACCGGCCAAATTTTTAAATTTATGAAGTATATAAACAAAGTTTTTAAATTTATCAATGACCTACCTGAAAAGTTTTTAAATTCATCAGGACCTAACTGCAAAATTTTTTATTTATGAAGGACCTAAGTGCAAAGTTTCTAAATTTATAAATGACCTCAATACAGAGTTTCTAAATTTATCAATGATCTAATTAAAATGTATCATTGACTGACTTACATGTAAAGTTTTTAAATTTATCAGGAACCTACGTGTAAAATTTTTAAATTTATTATGGACCTAATAAAAAGTTTTTTATATTTATTATGAACCAAATTGCAAAGTTTTGAAAGATATCAGGGACCTAACTGAAAATTTTCTAAATTTATTAGGGACCTATTGCAAAGTTTCTAAATTTATCAGGGACCTAGTTGAAAATTCTTAAATTTATCATTTATTAATTGAAAATTTTTAAATTTATCAAGGACCTACTTACAAAGTTTTTAAATTTTCCAGGACCTACCTACAAAGTTTTAAAATTTATTAGGGACCTACCTGCAAAATTTTTAAATTTATCAAAGACTTACATACAAAGTTTTTAAGTTTTCAAGGGCCTATCTGCAAAGTTTTAAAATTTATCATGGACGTACCTGCAAAGTTTCTAAATTTATCAGGAATTTACTTGAAAAATTTCTAAATTTATTAGTGACCTAAATGTAGAACTTTTAAATTTACCAAGGGCCAACCTACAAAGTTTTTAAACTTACCAGGGATCTAACAACAAAGTTTTTAGATTTTTCAGGGACCTAACTGCAAAGTTTTTAAATTTAACAGGGATCTACCTGAAATTTTGTTTAAATTTATCAAGGACTGACATGCAAGTTTTTAAGTTTTCAGGGACCTACCTGCCAAATTTTAAAATTTAACAAGGACGTACCTGCAAAATTGTTAAATTTAAGAGACCTACCTGCAAAGGTTTTTAAATTTATTAGGGACTTAAATGCAGAACTTTTTTAAAGTTTTCATATTAAGAACATAACTACAAAGTTTTTAAAATTAACAAAAACCAACATACAAAGTTTTTAACTTATCAGGGACCTACTTGCAAAGTTTTTAAATTTATCAAGGACTTACATACATAGCTTTTAAATTTATCAGGGATCTACCTGCAAAATTTTTAAATTTATTCAGGACAAACTCCCAAATTTTAAAATTTATGAGGGACTTACCTGCAAAGTTTTTAAATTCATCAAGGATATAAACAAAGTTTTTAAATTTATCAAGGATCTACTCGTAAAGTTTTTAAATTCATCAGGGACTTAAGTGCAAAGTTTCTAAATTTGTTAGGGACTTACTTAACCACAAAGTTTCTAAATTTATTAGGGACTTACTTAACTACAAAGTTTCTAAATTTCTCTGGGACCTAAATGAAATTTTTTAAATTTATCATGTACTAATTGAAAAATTTTAAATTTATCATGGAACTATCTTTAAAGTTTTTAAATTTAATAGGGAACTACCTGCAAAGATTTTAAATTTATCAGGGATCTACCTGCAAAGTTTTAAAATTTATCAGAAACTTACTTAAAAAGTTTCTAAATTTATTAGTGACCTAAATGCAAAACTTTTAAATTTACGAAGGACCAACCTACAAAGTTTTTAAACTTACAGGGACCTCACAACAAAGTTTTTAAATTTTTCAGGGACCTAATTGCAAAGTTTTTAAATTTATCAGCCTACCTGAAAGTTTTTTAAATTTATCAAGAACTTACATGCAAAGTTTTTAATTTTGGACCTACCTGCAAAATTTTAAAATTTATCAGGGACGTAACTACAAAGTTTTTAAATTTATCATGGACTTACCTGCAAAGTTTTTAAATTTATCAAAGATCTAATTAAATTTTTTTATAGTTATCAAGGTCCCACCTGCAAATTTTTTTAATTTATCAGGGACCAATCTACAAAGTTTTTAAATGTATCAGGGACCTATTTACAAAGTTTTTAAATTTATCAGGGACCTACCTGAAAAAGTTTTAAAATTTATTAGGGACCGAACTGCAAAGTTTTTAAATTTATCAATGATCTAACTGAAATTTTTTTAAATTTATTAGGGACCTACATGCAAAGTTTATAAATTTATCAGGGACATAATTGAAATTTTTTAAATTTATCATGGACATACCTACAATGTTTTTAAGTTTTATGGGGACCTATTTGCCAAGTTATCAGGGGCCTACTTGCAATTTTTTTAAATCTATTATGGACTTGCATGTAATATTTTTAAATTTATAATAGACTTACATGTAATGTTTTTAAATTTATTAAGGATCTATTTGCAAAATTTTAAAATTTATTAGAAACCTACCTGCAAAGTTTTTAAATTTATCAAGAACCTAACGGGAACAAGGATGTCAACGGGGCGGGTAGGGTACGGGTAGTAGCTCCCATGTACCCTACCCGCTGGATAAATATTCGTTCTGTATCCAGACCCATATTCGTGCAGGTAGCTGTTATGCGCGTACCCACATATTTTTTTAATATTCATAGATATCCGTGGATATTTACAAAAAAAAAAAAAAATATTTAATAAAAAAATTAACCACAAATTCAAATAAAAATACAATGCATAACCTTTATAAATTTCAAACAAAGTGAAAATAACTCATTTAAATGGTGTTGAATGACAATTTACAAATAAATAGAGATTTTTTTAAAATCAATTGATAAAAAATAACCCATTCAAAATCAAGGGGTTAATGTTTTAATAATTTTTTTTAATTTAAATTAGACTATAGCAGGTACGAGTATCCACGAGTACAGATAATATGATACCCATACCCGTCCCGTTAACATGCGGGTATAAAAAATACCCGTACCCGTTATCCGCGGATATCCATTTTCAATATTCATTTCCTACCCGTTACGAGCTTTATCTACAGATACCCGCATGTATGTTTTTTTTTTTTACATTCCTAAACATAAAAGTTCCTAAATTTATTAAAGACCTACAAAAATTAGAACCAAAAACATATTTTAACCGTTTTATTTTATTTTATTCGTAGTATCCATCACTAAAGATGGTATTCTTTTTTCTTAAGTTTTCTATAACTTTGGTTTTTGAGGTTTTCGCGTTATAAATTCAAGTATACTCAAACTAGTACAGAAATGTGTGTGATTTTTCTTAACTCTTAATTTTTCAGTTTTTGTATTTTTTATTTCAATTCGTTAATTTTCCTGAGATGTATTAGTTATACAATACAAATTCATTAGTCTTCTTAGTAGTGCCCAACATTAGTGATGATGGTCACATTTAAATTAAAACTCATACTTCATTTTAACATATTTATCTTAAAATAATGTGTCACATTATAGATAAATTTTACGAAATATCATATTATATTAACATTGAGTAATTGATTATAAAGGCAACACTTAGAAAAACATGGTAGTGTCTTATTTTCCACCGGCCAATTCTGCTTTTACACGTTTCATTATTATTTTAATTAGATTTTCATCTTTATTAAAGCAAACTTAGAATGAAGGTCATAGATTCGAATATTTATTATTTCTTATAGAATGCACGACTGATCCCACTTAGGTAGTGAATAATGGCATCAAAGGATAAATAAATAAATAATTGTAATATGCTTTGATTTTAATAAATAAACTTTTATGAACGCAGTGACACGATGAATTTTTTTTTAAATCTTTTAAAGAAATTCCAAAGTGGTTATACAACATTTTTTTGGTATATCTCTCGTGTATTCTTGACTTTTCATTAGAGTATTTTGTTTTTCTTAATTTCATTTGTTACTTCTTTCTAATAAAGATTTGGGATCACCAAAATTTAAAGACTATAAGCAAACTAAATTGTGAGATGTTTATAGAGTTAGATACCTAAAGAACTATTTATCCAATAATAACTTTTACATAAATAAAAAGATGTTTTATTTGAAATGAAAAGATAATGATTTATGAAGCTGTGTAAAAAGAGGGCTGAAAGAAACAAAGAATGATGTAAGCACAGTGTAGGAAAAGGTGGGAAAGAAAGTAGTGGTAGGTAGAGAAACTACAAAAAGAGTCACGAATGAATGAAGTCAAAACAAAAGGTGACCTTAGGAACTTGTATGTATATACATATTAAACCACAGAACTTAATTTTAAGAATGACGTAACACCACAAAAAGAAGACATGCACAATTTCTTACGCAGCAGCATTGTTTTAACTTCCTCAGTGTCTTCTAATGTCTAAGTTATCTTAAAATATAATTTCAGATTTAACTCTAATTTCATAAACTTAACCTATGAGATCAAACTTCCACTTGTTTATATATTTTTAGTCAACTTAAGTCTAGTGTAAACTATGACGCATGGTCACGGATACGACAAATATTTGATATATTAATTTTAAAAATAATAAAATATAATACGTGATATATGTATATTAAAAAATATATAATAATTCATAAAAATATGGTAAATATATGATTGTTATTGTGCGAATCTAAATTAAAATATTAAAATTCTTAACATAAAAAATTATAAATTATTGTCATTATAAAAATATTACTGCTTTATAAATTATATAGTTCATTGTTAAGTGTCGATAAAATATCTTAAAATATCAGATATAAGTACGTGTCAGATACGGATACATGATCCAAATTGAAGTATTGATGCATCATAAATTGTAAATTTTGCCAAAAACAAATGAAACAAATATATAATCTAAATTATTTTTATATTTTATGATATCTTAGTGGAATGAAATAAAAATAAAAAATTAGTGTGTTCAACTCAGTGTCTTTTGAGTGGGGAAGGTGGATTGGGGAATGGTGTTTTATTAGAACGTGTATGAAGTTATATATGCATGTCACTTTGTATTGTTTTAATTTTAAGGTTAAATTATACTTTTAGTCCCCATTTTCGTAGCAAAATTTGAATTTGGTCCCTCAATTATTTTTTATCTCAATTTGGTCCCTATTTTGGGAAATTTGACTCAATCAAGTCCTTTCCGTTAG